>OJJD01000145.1_pt1 | contig 68859 bp, 85 predicted proteins | sample 1596011 | NCBI WGS metagenome assembly OJJD01 (sample SAMEA4350113, study PRJEB24818) | metagenome | biome: human; feature: gut; material: faeces | place: Denmark | collected 2013-09 | reverse complement strand
GATTACATCGAAATGTTTTATAACAGTAAGCGTCGGCATGGTTCTAGCGATCAGATGTCACCGACAGAATATGAAAACCAGTATTATCAACGGCTCGGAAGTGTCTAGATTATCTGTGGCGATTCAATGATTGATAAATACCGTTTGGAGAATATGCGACGCGAAAGCGGCGAAAAGGGAGAACTCGGGACATGCCGTTTGAAGGTGACATGCATAATGCCCTAGTCGATGCGAAACATCAGGCTATGTATGTCTCAGCCATCTGGAAGCTGCTAATCATCACCCCAGATAACAGCGAGGCATAACATGACTGAGCAACCTGATGATCTCCTCACTCCGGGCGAGGTATGCCAGAAGCTGGGAATTACGCAAAAAACATTATGTAAATGGAATACAGAACACCGACACCGGTCTACATTGGCCCCGTGTAAAGTTCAGCGCTAAGGTTGTTCATTATGAGCGCCGTAGCATAGAAGCTTTTATCCAGAAATGCCGGAGCCAATATTGATCTAATGTGGGGCTATTGTTTTTTAACAAATGTCCCTCATTTAACTTTTTTGTGTGTTAAGTCCAATTCTGACCCCACACATAAAATCACCAATACCTGCGCCAACACTGTTCCCATCAGCAACATAATCACCTTTGAAAGCTAATTTCCCATCCATATAGAAGAATCTTATCTCCCCATATCCACTATCACAGTCGGCATCTTTAATACTAACTTTGTAGTACTCTACTTTTTTATTTTTTGTTTGATACATGAACAAGGCAGATGAATCACCTTTTACATTTCTAAATGTGCCTTTTTTTGCTGAAAAAATGCCATCATCAGCTGTAGTAACCTCAACCCAGTTACTTGTCGTTTCAGCAAAAGCAACACTTGCAACAAAAAGAGCAGAAAAGCCCAGTAATGCGATTTTCTTAGCCATAAACAATATTCCATTTATTTAGGATTTTTCTTGATTCTATCTATGTTTTAAATAACGTTCAACTACACACCGCATGCCTTCTTAAATGGGCATGGAGAGCCATTCAACCCCGTAGCCTTAGCAACGCAACTTGCGCGAGAATGTTCCGCTTTTAAGTCGCAGCGAGACAAGACTCATGAGTAACATAAAGTTAACCCGCTACGTCGGTTTTTCACTCTCTATTGTATATGCTATTTTTTATGCAATAAGAGCGATTCGTAGGACTCTTCTGGGGAAGGTATGGATTCAACAATCGACGAAGAAAAACGCATAGAATTTGAAAAATTCATTATTGAAAGGTTTGGTGATGCAGTTAATCTCCGCAGAGCGAAAAATGGCGGTAATGGATATATATCATGGGAGGCGGCTGTAGCATGGATTGTCTGGAGGGAGCGCTCATCCCATCATGAAGCAACGCCTACCTCTGACGGGAACTGAATTAGTATGGTGCTGCCCGGAGCATCATGTCATTCACTATGTACTCCCGCTTAGCCACGTCATTTTAGATTTGATTTTGGTCCACCATGAGCGAGAAGCGGACCTGGAGAGGCGTTGGTACCGCGAACATGGTCACAGCAAAGCCAGAGCTATTTGGTTGCTCCGAACAGAATATTTTAGTTAGGGCTCGAAACGAGACTGTCGTGAAAACCTTATGTCTCTTCTATCCTGCATCTTCTTCGACATTGTATTTTCGTTGCTCAATATCCCATGGAAGCGCAGGTTGTTTGCGAACTAGTTTTCTTTTGCCGTTTGAGAAAAAATAAGTTCTGAGTTCTAAAAAATGGCGGCGTTTTTTCGTTTGAGGCTCATAGGTGATAAGAAAAAAAATCAAAGGCCTGCTTGCTTCACTCCATATTCTACTTGCTTTTTCAATAACAATATTGATGTTTTCATGCTGACAATATGAGATGAATGTGGAGAAATAGCACTTGTCGTTTTTTTCAAGCAGTTTGTCTAACTCGTTAACGCTATCTCTGTCTGCCTGATTATACTCCCACTCAACATAGGTTAAAATTTGATTGTCTGGATATTGTAGGACCGCATCGGTACGCCCGCCTTGTTCAAAAAATGTTCTTGCGCCCATTAACTTTGCACACTCGCGCATGACCAGGCCAACATGAATGGTCCAGTTGGAACGGTTGATATATTCACCTTTGAACACAGGGAAATCTTGATACCACACACAATTAAACAGACAGATAAAATCGCGCTCTACTCGCTTCAACGCCTCCCCCCCATTTTTTCAATAGATGATTTTTAAACTGATAAGCAATATCTCATATCGGCTATTTGTTACTAGACTTTAGGATTTTAATATCTGTGTTCCGATTCATGTGCTTCAGGTTGTTAATTCGGATTGATTTCACCTCTTATCACTTATCCATAGCTGATTTATCTACCATGAAGTGAACAAAGCCCACTCACAGCACTAACCACTCCTTTGCTGATTGAAAAAGATGAATGCAAGTTGGATAACGCTTTGCCTCATGGTCATACAGGTGCTCATTGATGATGCGATACAGAGGGCGAATCTCTCGGGATTGTGCCGGCAGAAAGAAATTGCCGCTTAATATAACACTGCTAATTCAACCCACTACGTCGGGTTTTCTTTTTTTACTACTGACAGGAAATTAACAATTTGTGCTCTTAAATCGTTGATCATTTCCGCGCATAGGTATACTGTATAAAAACACAGTATATGCAATGGGGGCCATTATGAAAGTTGAATTAACCATTGATCGCATGAAAGAACTTCCTAAAGGCGCGGTACCAGCACTGGAGAAAGAATTGCTTAAGCGTCTGAATGATCACTATGACAATTGCAGGCTCACAATCCGCCGTGCCGGTTCAGATGGGTTAAGTGTTTTTGGCGGTGACAAGGACGACAAAAAGAAAATTGAATCAATCCTCCAGGATACCTGGGAAAGCGCTGACGACTGGTTTTATTAATTATTTTGGGTGTTACTTTGATCCCGTTTGCATGGGGGAGTTTAAGTGAAAGAAAAAGTAGAATTGCCCAAAAAAGGCTACGCAGTCATCAGATGTCACGATGGAGTCATCGTTGCCAGACTGCAATCATTTCCTGAGTGTGAGCGCGCACTGATGTACCGTCGCGGTAGCATGGTGTCTTTCATGCCTCTTCAGGATAATGAAATTATTGGTACACCTACGTTATTTACTCAGATGCTGGAAAGGGCTGGTTATCGCGTTACCCAGAATTCTGTTACACTCCCGTCATAGGCCTGAACAACCTATACCTGCTGCGCCACAGGAGAAAAGCCCCATGGCGCAAGAACAATTCAAGCAATCCCACATACTGACGTTAACCAACGCCAGCGATTTTCTTTTTGCCGCATCCAGAGGTGCGTTATGAAGAAAAGCTGGTTTCAACATACCCAACTCACCACTGAGCAGGCTGACGAACTGGAAGCCCGCTATCACGCAAAGCAGATTAAGACCGAGCGTAGTCTGGATAATGACTTCGTTCATTGGACGATCAGCGCGTTCTTGCCAGAAGTATCTAAGCCTCCGCGTCAGGACAGAACCTGGCAACAACGGATCTGGAGGTGAATGTGAAAGTCTACGATATCACCCCAATGGGTAAGCCCAGAATGACGCGCGCTGACAAATGGAAAAAACGCCCCGAGGTTCTGCGTTACCGCGCTTTCTGTGATGAAGTTCGTCTGCGGGGTGTTGAGCTGCCGGAAAGCGGTTCACATGTCACCTTCATTCTGCCGATGCCAGCGAGCTGGAGCAAAAAGAAACGGGCTGAGTTCAACGGTAAACCACACCAGGCTAAACCTGATTTCGACAACATGATGAAAGCCCTGATGGATGCTATTTACGAAGATGACGCTCACATCTGGGATTCACGCGTCACTAAATTATGGGGAGAGAAGGGACAAATAATTATCGGGGAGATAGCAGAATGAGGGCGCTGCTGAAGCCGGTGGTTGCGCGTGAGCTTGGAATTGTGCTGCTCAAGCCGGGCAGCGAGCTGATGTCATTATTCAGTTGTGAACGTGTGCTGGTGGAAAGCCAGCCGGCAGGTATGGAACGGTTGCCTGCTGGCCGTGTTCCTGACGTTCGCCAGCCGCTTGCGTGTGACGAGTCGCTGCGACCGTTCTTCCTGGATGAAAAAGTTATAAAGGCTGCTGGTGGTTTGAGTGGCCTTGATTACTGGCTTCTGCGTTATGGCGGTAGCTGCTGCCAGTGGCCACACAGCGATTACCATTATCACGAGTTAACCACTCTGCGTCATGAACCCGGATCGGTTCTTCTGTGTGGACATTGTGATAACCATTTGCGCGACCACTACAGCGAACAACTTGCAGAGCTGGCGAGATGTAATGTTATTAGCTGGATTATCAACAGCATCATGGTGGCGCTGAATCAGGATCCTTCCAGAGAACTGTCGCTGGCGGAGCTATGCTGGTGGTCGGTGCGTATGGGTGTTACCGACGCAATTCCCGAATCAGTAGCCAGTCGGGCGCTTCGTATTCCTTCGGAAGATCATCAGTCAGTCATGCATGAATGCGACATCGAACTGGGTCTAACCGCCACCAGCATCATTACAGCCAAAGCCAGCACAGTAACCGTGAACATGCCACCAGCGCAGGTGCCTGCGGTTAAGCCTGTAGTTGGTGTTCTGGTCGATCCTGAGTCCCCGCAAACCTATATGAAACGTCCAAAGCGTATCCGTTGGACGGCCCCACTATATCTGGAATGGATTAAAACACAGCCCTGCGAATGCTGCGGCAAACCATCCGATGACCCACACCATTTAATTGGCTGGGGGCAGGGAGGTATGGCAACGAAGGCGCATGATATTTTCGCGATCCCCCTGTGTCGTCAGTGCCATACAGAACTACATAACGACCCGGTGAAGTTTGAGCGAAAGCATGTACCTCAGCCGGTAATGATTATCAGAGTGCTGGACCGGGCTTACGGGCTCGGTGTTCTGGCGTAAGGAGAAGAACAGGATGACACCACGTCAACGACGTAATCATTTTGAAGCACTTGGTAAAGCAGCATCTGCACCGCGTAAAAGCTGGCTGGGTAAATGTATCCTCCTGACGGGAATCCAGTCCGGATGGATTAAATCCCTGCTCACTACCTGGGGGGAAGGTGTGGGAGGAAAAACAGCGCCTCGTTTGCCGCGAGGACATGCGTGCTGGAATGTGCTTAAGGGACGGAACTGGTCAGATAAGGCACTCGAGCGATTCACCGTTGCGTTAAATCAGGCGAGAGAAGAGGGATTCCGTGGACAGCAGGCAATGAACAGGGCACACAGCATTCTCTGGCCCCAGTCACCTGTCAGTGTGATTGATGAAGCCCTGCATAATGATGATGTCGATTTTGTTGAGCAATGCGTACTGCAGGCGCTGGATATAAACGATCCGGTTTATGTTGTTGGTCTTCAGTATTACACCACCCGAAAAAAAATCTCAGACATAACCCGGGAACTGCAGGCGATTGCGCCATGGCTGACACAAGAAAAGGCCAGAGAGCGAGTGAAGTGGTGTTTACAGATTTTCAGAGCAAAGGTGTACCTGTCAGCGAAAGCACTTTTGGGAAGAGAGGAATAATGTTTTTGCTTTTTTGTGCTGTTTTTTGTGTCTGGTATTGAAAACTACCCAGAAAGTTAGATAATCCATTCATGCTTGGCAGAGCTGCGCCACGATGGCGGCGACGAAAAGCGAACAATTTAAATATAACGAGAACCCCGCCAGCGCGGGGTTTTTGCTTTCCGGCGATACGACAGGGGTATTCGCGAGGTGCATTGCACCAGTACCCCTGTCATATCGCCGACCTGAAATCGTTAACTTGAAAACAAGTTCTCACAATGCTCCAATGCTTTTTCGTTTCTAGCTCAGAGGAAAAATGAGAGAGGGGCAACTGCTAAACGTAGACATCAATATTTTTAGTATTATTCCCTGCAACGTTCGAACTTGAATTGTCACTTACCGTAGGTAATGCTACCGATGCCATTTGGTTTTTTTCTGCTTCTTGTTTTTGTAATTGAGCAATTTTTGCGTATATAGACTCGATTTGCCTTTGAATCATCTCCATCTGCTGTTTAAGCAGTTTTGCCTCATCTTCGGAGGTTACTTCATTTATTTTTGAACCCATGGCGCTGAGCTCTTTTGTCAACTCACCAATTTGTTTTTTCAGGTTTTGAATTTGTTGTGAAACAGAGTTGCCAGTACTTGAAGGTGCTTGTTTTACTGTGCTTTGCAGTATGTCCTGACCCAAAGTGCTAACTGTCATGCTCATGGTTGTTCCTCCGGCCTTACATTTATTACCCATTATCGTCATCTTTCGAAATTTCTTTATTAGCAAAGGTTAAGTTGTGGCTTCCTGCACCACAGCATTATTTGTGCCGCTCTATACTATCTGCTGAGTATCGCGGAGGAGCTTATGAAAGAAGGGTATTACTGGATTCAGCATGTCGGAGTTGTACAGGTAGCGTACTACACGAATGACACTGTTGATGATCTGGAATCGGGTAAAACAATCACAGGTGTCTGGCATCTGACCAGAGGCGATGACATTTGCCATAATGGTGAATCAGAGGTGTTAGAAGGTCCTCTCATACCGCCAATGTAAATAACCGCACTTACTTCGAGGCTGCCATCTGGCGGCCTTTTTTATTCCCCTCATTCTGAGAGGACTCACAGCAATTAAGAGGGGGCTAAATGTCCGATCCGATTTCCGGTACTGGGCTGGCTGGTGGTGTCCTGACGGGAGCCAGTGTCTATGGATTTCTGTCCGGAACAGATTACGGTGTGGTGTTTGGCGCGTTTGCCGGGGCTGTATTTTACATTGCAACGGCTGCGGACCTTAGCGCAGCACGTCGGCTGGCGTATTTTGTCGTGTCCTACATTGCCGGGATCATCTGCTCAGGGCTGGTTGGTTCAAAGCTGGCTGACTGGACTGGTTACAGTGATAAGCCTCTGGACGCTATCGGAGCCGTAATCGTTTCTGCTTTAGCTGTCAAAATCCTGACGTTTCTGAATAACCAGGATGTCGGCTCGCTGGTGGCGCTGATAACGCGCCGGGGAGGTTCAGGTGGTACTAAATGACCCATCGGCAACAATCAACGCGCTGCTTTGCGCTGGGGTAGTGCTGACCCTGATGTTTTACCGTCGGGGTGATTCCCGACATCGACCGTGGATATCTCGCTTAGCGTGGCTGATTACGGTCATCTACAGCGCCGTTCCGTTGGCGTATCTGTGCGGTATCTACCCTTACTCATCGTGGGCCACTATCGGGGCCAACATTATTTTCCTGTCCGTGCTGGTCGCCGTCAGAGGGAACGTAGCGCGGCTTATTGATGCTGTTCACAAATAAAAAAGCGAGTCGCAACGACATCGCTACAACCCGCAAAGAAGATGAAATTATTAGGATTTATCTTAAGTCTCATTGTGACTTAAATTAAATTTAATTTCATTATCTCAGGTGAATTCCAATCCCTACCATTAATAGTGGTTTTATCCGGTAACTATATGAACCAATCACAATTTCAGCAGGCGGCTGGTATCAGCGCCGGGCTTTCTGCACTCTGGTTTCTGCACATTGATGCGGCAATAAAAGAGTTTGGCATTACAGCTACGAACGATCTGGCTATGTTCATCGCCCAGGTTGGGCATGAGTCTGCTGGTTTTACCTCGCTGGTGGAAAGCTTCAACTACTCGGTAGAGGGGCTGAAGAAAACCTTTGGTAAACGCCTTACTCCTTATCAGTGTGAAATGCTGGGTCGTGTCGATGGTAAGCAGGTGGCCCACCAGCCGCAAATAGCCAATCTGGTGTACGGTGACCGCATGGGGAATAACAGCCAGGGCGATGGCTGGAAATATCGCGGTCGTGGCCTGCTTCAAATCACTGGCCGCGAGAACTACGCTAAATGCGGTGCGGCGTTGAAGCTCGATCTGATCAGCACACCAGCGTTGCTGACACAGGAGAAGCATGCAGCCCGTTCTGCTGCCTGGTATTTCACGTTACGTGGTTGCCTGATGTATTCAGGTGATGTTGTACGCGTCACGCAGATCATTAACGGTGGCCAGAATGGACTGGCTGACAGAAATAGTCGTTATAACAAAGCGCGGGCGGCGTTGTTGGTATGACAGCGATCTTTGCTTTAGTTAAGGCACGGTGGAAAACAATCATTGTATTGTTGCTGATGGCTGGTGCGTTTCTTGCCGGGAACGTCTGGAGTGAGCGGGGCTGGCAAAAGAAGTGGGCTGACCGCAATAGCGTGGAATCTTCACAGGAAGCGAACGCGCAGACTGCCGCCCGCTGGATTGAACAAGGGCGTATTATTGCCCGTGATGAGGCACTAAAAGATGCACAAGCACAAGCCGCTAAATCTGCTGCCACTGCTGCTGGCCTGTCTGCCACTGTTAACCAGTTGCGCACCGAAGCAACAAAGCTTGCCGCCCACCTGGGCGCCGCAAAGCACACCGCAGATCTTGCCGCTGCCGTCAGAAGCAAAACAGCCGGAGCCGACGCCGCAGTGCTCGCCGACATGCTCGGACGCCTTGCAGAAGAAGCTAGATATTATGCTGCGCGATCTGATGAACGGTACACCGCCGGGATAACGTGTGAGCGTATTTACGAGTCGGTGAGACAGTCAAATAAAACTGGTATTTAAAGATGAAATCAGGACAGTCATTATGGCAGTCGTTTATTGTACAACTGCCATAATGTACGATATTAAAGCCTCTGGTTATTTCTTTTCGTTACAATCAGGGAGCATCCTCAAAAGAGTATTGTCTTTCTGGATGTAGTGATGAAATAACGCTGCACCAGCATGTGCTGCGATTAAAAAATACCCGATGTTTGCCAGTGTTTCGTGTATATCTTTGATAAGTGACTTTGTTTCTCCGTCAGGAGTAACGAAAGGCGCAATGTTAAAACCTAAGAAACTCCAGTCCTTTCCACCGTAAGCCATAATTGCAATACCTAGTAATGGTAGAGCCACAAAAGAAATGTAGAGCAGGATATGCATTATTTTAGCAGCCATCATCTGCCATGCAGGCGGGGGAGGAGTGATAGCTGGGTCATGATACTTATGTTTAATAATTAACCGTATTATCATTAAAAACCAGACAAATACCCCGGTATTGTAATGTGTTTCTTTCATAAGAAGGTAGGTGTTGCTGCCTTTGGGAAACCATCCGCGCAGCTCCATAGCCGCATAGGTTATCGCTATTAACATCAGAGTTAGCCAGTGTAAGCGAATCTGAATTTTTGAGAATCTGATCATTATTCTTGCCTCAAACTATGTGTTACATCGACCATAAAGCATGAAGCTTAACAAATCCTTATTTTGTTGAGAGATATAGATTGGTTATTTTCAGCTAAATCTCGATAGGATTATATTTATTAGTTATGTGAATGATAGTAATTTTCATTTAAAAAGGTACTCCTTGCTATTTTGAACACCGAGGGGGCGAGGACACGCGGAAAACGGCTGGTTTTTTGCATTTTATCGACATCATCATCATTCCCTTAACTTGTTGATATTTCAGTCGTGAAATTATTCACGATGTCGAAATGGTTAAATATTGTTCATCATCATGGATAACGAACTGAAAAACCTTCGCCTCAACATCAATCAACTGGCAGCAGTGACCGATCTTCATCGTCAGACGATCGCAAGCAGGCTGAATAACGTTGAGCCTGCCCCTGGCAGTAATTCTCGTCTCAAGCTTTATTCTGTTGTCGATATTCTCCGGGAACTGCTGGGCCGAACCACGGCACCCGAGCTGGTGGATATCGATAAGATGTTACCGCCGGATCGTAAGGCGTGGTTTCAGTCCGAACGCGAGAGGCTTAAATTCCAGCAGGAAACAGGTGAGTTAATCCCGGCATCGACAGTTACCCGAGAATTTTCATCGATGGCAAAAGCCGTCGTTCAGGTGCTGGAAACGCTGCCGGATATTCTTGAACGTGATTGTGCGATGACGCCTGCAGCTGTCGTTCGGGTTCAAAAAGTCATTGATGACCTGCGGGATCAGATAGCCCTGAAGGTTGAGCAGGCAGATACGCCGGAACAGGAGGACAGTTCGCCAGAAGAGGAGTAAGCCATGCGACAGGCCACGGCGGCGGAGCTAAGAAAAAACACTGCCGGGATCATCAGAGCACCGCGTCGAATGCCTGTAGCCGAAGCCGTACATAAATATATGCGTGTTCCGGTCGGCGTGGGTAACTCCGTTGAGTGGGATCCTAATCTTGCCCCTTATGTTGTGGAGCCGATGAACTGCCTGGCATCACGTGAATATGATGCTGTCATTTTTGTTGGCCCTGCCCGAACGGGTAAAACCATTGGTCTGATTGATGGCTGGGTGGTGTACAACGTTGTCTGCGATCCGTCTGATATGCTCATCATTCAGATGACGGAAGAGAAAGCGCGCGAACACTCCAAAAAACGTCTGGCCCGAACATTTCGTGTCAGCCCGGAGGTGGCATGCCGGCTGAGTCCCTCACGCAACGATAACAACGTGCATGACCGGACTTTCCTTGCCGGGAACTACCTGAAGATAGGCTGGCCGTCTATCAACATCATGTCGTCCTCAGATTTTAAGTGTGTGGCGCTGACGGATTACGATCGCTTCCCGGAAGATATCGACGGGGAAGGGGACGGATTTTCGCTTGCTTCAAAACGTACCACCACCTTTATGTCGGCGGGGATGACGCTGGTCGAGAGTTCACCGGGCAGGGAAATCACCAATACGAAGTGGCGGAGAAAGTCACCTCACGAAGCCCCTCCCACGACCGGGATCCTTTCTTTATATAACCGCGGCGATCGTCGTCGCTGGTACTGGCCATGTCCATATTGCGGGGAATACTTTCAACCGGTCATGGAGGCGATGACAGGCTACCGGGAAACGTCTGACCCGGTAAAAGCCAGTGAAGCGGCGCATATTGATTGTCCGCATTGTAGCGGCATGATCACCGCCGACAGGAAGCGGGAACTGAACGGAAAGGGTGTCTGGTTACGAGAGGGACAGACTATCGACCGTGAAGGCAACATTAGCGGAGAAGCACGACGCTCGCGTATTGCCTCGTTCTGGATGGAAGGACCTGCGGCGGCATACCAGACATGGGCGCAACTGGTTTACAAATTACTGACGGCGGAACAGGACTATGAGGCCACCGGCAGCGAAGAAACGCTCAAGACGGTAATTAATACGGACTGGGGGCTTCCTTATCTTCCCCGTGCAGCCAGTGAGCAGCGACGTGCTGACGTGCTGATGCTGCGGGCAGAAGACTATGGCAAACGGCTCGTGCCGCCGAAAGTCCGTTTTCTTCTGGCGTCGGTGGATGTGCAGGGTGGGAAGAAACGCCGTTTTGTCGTCCAGATTATCGGGTACGGTGAAAACGGCGAACGCTGGCTGGTGGACCGCTATAACATCCGCCAGTCCCTGCGTTGTGATGAAAATGGTGAGGCGCAGCAGGTGCATCCCGGATCCTATCCGGAAGACTGGCAACTGCTCATCACGGATGTCCTCGAAAAAACCTATGCGTTGCAGTCAGACCCTTCGCGACGGATGCCCATTCTTGCAATGGCTGTCGACAGCGGCGGGGAAGATGGGGTAACGGATAACGCCTATAAATTCTGGCGCCAGTGTCGTCGTGACGGACTGGGTAAACGGGTTTACCTGATAAAAGGTGACAGCACCCGACGCCAGAAAATCATTACCAAAACGCACCCTGACAACACAGGCCGAAGCGACCGCCGGGCGGATGCGCGTGGTGAGGTTCCGGTATATCTGTTGCAGACAGACCTGCTAAAAGATCAGCTCAGTAACAACCTTGAGCGTGAAACACCCGGTGCCGGGTATATCCATTTTCCTGACTGGCTGGGGGAGTGGTTCTACGAAGAACTGACCTACGAAGAACGCGGTACGGACGGAAAATGGCGCAAGCCCGGAAAAGGCAATAACGAAGCCTTTGACCTTTTCTGTTATGCCCACGCCGTCGCTGTCCTGCGTGGTTATGAAAAAATCCGGGACTGGGAACAGCCCCCGGCATGGGCAGCTGCTCAGGAGAGTAATTCAAACATCATTGACGGGGATCGCCCCAGGGAGATTGCTGTGAAAAAAGCGGTACCTGTACGTTCGTCTCCTGTTTCTGAAACTGAACAGCCCAGCCCACTTTCTGGCGGCTGGCTGGGTGTCAGTGACAACGGAGGCTGGCTGTGACGAAATCAGAAATTCAGCAGATGCTGGTAACTGTGCGCCAGGCTTACCGGGATTCTCTGGATGGTAAAAGCGTGTCATTCACGGGGGTTAATGGCCGGGCAATTACCAACCATGACCCCAAAGCCCTGCGTGACGAGCTTGAATACTGGGAAAGGCGCTGGCGCGCTGTCTCAAACCGCAACGGCTCGTTCAAACTCGCTAACTTTCTGTAAGGCAAATCATGGGATTTTTTGAAAAGGCACTGGGAGCAATATCGCCCGGGTGGGCGGCATCACGCGCACAAAACCGACTCAGACTCAGAGCCTATGAGGCAGCAAATCCGACTCGTCTGCATAAGGGGAAACGTGAATCCCGGTCAGCGGACACCGCTGTATTTGCAGCCGGTACTTCATTACGAGAGCAGGCCCGCTGGCTTGATGAAAACCATGATCTGGTGATTGGTCTTTTTGACAAGATGGAGGATCGGGTTATCGGTGCTCACGGGATCCACGTTGAACCGCAGCCGCTTGATCTTGAGGGTAATCTTCACTCTGAGTTTGCTGGTCAGTTATCCGCGCTCTGGGCGGAATGGTCGGTTCGTCCGGAAGTGACCGGGATGTTTACCCGTCCGGAAGCAGAGCGGCTTTTGTTACGTTCAGCACTGCGTGATGGTGAAGTGTTTACACAGATGGTGCGGGGAAATGTAGCCGGTTTGCAGCATTCAACCCAGGTACCGTTTTCTCTTGAACTGCTGGAGGCGGATTTTGTTCCGTTTAACCTGAACAGTACCTCCGGGTAGCAGATCCGCCAGGGGATTATTGTCAATGCCTGGGGGAGACCGACGGGCTACAGGGTTTATAAGAACCATCCTGCCAGTTTTGCCGGACTCAATGCTGATTTAAAAACTGTTTCGGCTGACAGCATGCTGCACCTGGCTATGCGTAAACGGCTTCACCAGTTAAGGGGGATCAGCCTCATTCATGGCGTGATCACCCGGCTCTCCGATATTAAGGATTATTATGCACCTCTGACATTCAATTACTCCCGTTTCTGTTCAGGGCTTACCACAAGCAATTGATAATAAATGAATTAACCTTTCATTGGCATTCGTGGTGATTCTTGGGTTTTCGGGTGTTACGAGTAACTGTGTATTGCAATGTGTATTGCAAATGGAGGGGTTCGATGGGGGCAGAGAACAAACTTAGCGACAAAGCGTTACGTGCTTTGATGGGGAAGGTGCAGCCGGCGCAAAAGCATATTGCGGACGGCAAAGGGCTATCTGCAAGGGTCAGTAAAAAAGGCGGAATTAGCTTCGTTTTCTTTTATCGCTTGGGAGATCGCGACTCTTCGCCTCTCTGGCTCACTCTTGGAAGATACCCGGATATGAGCCTTAAGCAGGCCAGAGAAAAGCGTGACCAATGCCGGGCATGGTTAGCTGAAAATCGCGATCCTCGAATTCAGTTAAAACTTTGTGCAGAAAAAACACTGAAGCCAGTAACGGTTCAGGAAACACTAGACTACTGGTATGAAAACTACGCTTCAGTTAAGCGCGTGAAGCATCAGGATGCGATCTACAGGTTCAGATTACATATTTACCCGCACATTGGTGATTTTCCTCTGGAGCAATGCGGCTTATCTGACTGGATGGCGTGTTTTGACAGGATCAAAAAGAACGCACCAGTTATGGCTGCATATGTTTTTGCGGATGTCAGACAGGCATTAAAATTTTGCCGGATAAGACAATTTGCAGTGTCAAATGTGCTTAATGATTTGCGTATGACTGATGTTGGTGAGTTTGCAAAGCGTAAAGAAAGATTTCTCTCAGAGGATGAGTTAAGAGATGTATGTAACCATATCTTTAAAGAAAAACTATGGGCGCTTGCTTCTCTTTATAATCGGCGCGTTATGACAATATGTCTGATATTTGGTTGCCGATTGAGTGAGGTAAGGTTATCAACCTGGAGTGAGTGGGATTTTGAAAATTGGTTATGGACCGTTCCTGCTGAACATAGCAAGAATAAAAAAGAAATTATCAGACCTATACCTCAAGGCATAAAACAGTGGCTGGTAAATCTTCATGCTGAAACTAAATATCGCGATTACATGCTAGGTTCATATCGTGACCAGAAACAAATAAGTACAGATGTAGGTAAGATCTGGAAGAGGTTAGGGCATAAATCATCATGGACTCTACATGATTTCAGAAGAACGATTTCTACATACTTAAATGATTTTGGCTGTGACTTTTTTGCCGTAGAAAGTTTGCTTGGACACACAATAAGAGGAGTGGCTGGAATTTATAATCGAAGTCAGTATATGAATAAAAAGTCAGAGGCTTTAGAACTATGGTTTACTTACCTAGATGGATTGATTAATCAAAACGCCAAAGTGAAAGTATTAAAAAGAGAGGTGGCTTAATATGAAACCAATTGCAATTGTGGAAGAAAGTGATTTTGAATTTATGCCTGATGTAGACCAAATCATCCGTGAACCAGTGTGCCGCAAGTTGACTACGTTATCAAATACGACTCGATGGCGACTTGAAAAGGAGGGCAAGTTTCCCAAGCGTCGTAAGTTAGGACGTAACGCTACGGGATACTTGCTGTCAGAGGTGCAGGCATGGATACGTGGTGATTGGTGTTGAATCTGGTAAGTACTCTATTAAAATTAGAGTACTTATTTTAAATTATTACATATTATCTTGGGTGATTTTTTTTTAAAAACTCATGCTTCCCAAATGCAGTTAAATGATATGTTTTGAATATTTCACTGGTCAGTGTTTTATGAAACATATTATCGGTTTGACATATTAACGTAAAAGCGTGAGTTAAATCGCTGCTATTATATCTAATATAATCATAGAATTTTTCCGGGTCTAATATTAAATGTTCCAAAAATGCGTAACGTTCTATGAGGCATTTGTAATTGTAATATTGATCGCCTGGTTTTGCATGTGCGCAATTTATTGCTAGCAATAATGTGGTTTCATTATCTAGAAATGATCTAATAAGACTGGAATACCTTTTTTTGTTTTTATGGTCAAATCTATGATACCCTGCATTTCTATCGATATGCTTCAATATGTGATATAGTATACGGAAATAGCTACCATAGAAATCATCGAGGTTGTGCATGTTTTTATTTAATTCTTTTAAGTTGTAATTTTCTTTAAGAGAAAAAATTTCATTGATTTTTTTATTGTACTCTTTATGTTCTTTTAGCTTTCTTAGAGTGTCATTGTGCTGAGCAAGAAGTATGTTAAAGGTATTCTCAAAAGATGATTGACCTTTTGCTAGTAATGCTACAGCAACCGCAGAACAAGTACCAAAAGCAACAAAGAAGTTTATAATATTCGATGGATCAGTAATATCACTAGCCACTTTAAAACTCCGATTCCTTAAGTTTTAACCAAAAATTAATATTCTTAACCTTTTGGTTCAATTCCCTTACGACGAAGCTCGGAACGAACCAAATCTTTAATCCAATTTCCCAAACTCATCCCTTCTTGTGCAGCAACTTCGGCCATTTGTTCTTTCAATTCAGGGTTAATCCGGATCTGAAATGCTGGAGCTTTCCCTGCGCCTTTTGGCTGTTTATCTCTTTGGATAACTGTTGACATGTGTGTACCTATTGCATAGCATGAATACGTGATAGGTACATACACTATCATAGTGTTAGCTCTATAGACAACGCCCCAAAGTGCTCGCAACACAGATGGGGCGTCTAACCACAAACCGTTAATTGGAGTAACAGTTATGGCTGGAACACAGCATACCCAAACTCACCCCAAATTTACATGGCTATTCCTCGGTATACCGAAGGGCCTGACCTGCACACCTGTAGTGATCCGTATCGCTGCCGACACGGAAAAAGAAGCCAGAGAATGGTATTCCCGCTGGGAGCTAACCTTTGCCGCGAAGATTCGCTCTGAGTGCTCTCTGTACCAGTATGCAAGCGGCGTTTACGAACTGAATGTGATGGGGGGGCATCATGGATAACCAAATCCCTATGCTGAACGTCTCACTGCATGTCTCCCCTAATTTTTCCGGGCGTATTTTGCTTTATGTTGAAAACGGCTTAGTTAAAGGAGATACGGTACTACGTCCGGATGAAATTATAGGTACGCCATCACTCTTTGATCACATCCTTGAACGCGCCGGTTATCGCGTAACGCCAGTCAAAAAGGACTAATACCATGAAAAAGAAAATTAACAGCTTAACTGCTGGTGGTCAGACTCGGCCTGAAATCCTCCCGGGCGATATTTTCCAGGATAACCGGGGCGAACGGGTAACGGTGAAAATGGTTACTGATAACCGAATTACCTATATCAGGGATGGGTATTCCGGAGAGTGCGTTTTCCCTGTCGAACGATTCAAAAGGGAGTTCAACCCGTTAAAACGCCAGACGTTCAGCGAATGGTGTAAATCGAATAACACAGCAGAAAAAATTCAGAACCTGCGGACGCTGATTGCCGCTAAGAGAGCGGGCAAATGAAACGTGCACCGAATTTAAAATTACTGCCAAAGGAAAAATTTACAGAGGCAGTCATTTTTGCCGGGACTGATGCTTACGCTCATGCAAAGGGATGGGAAGAGGGTCTGGGTAAACAAATTGCCGAAGATACAACGCCCCCTATCTATCTGGGGCCAAAGCAACTGGCGGAACTGGATAACCTGCAAATTGTTGATAAAGGTCGCCGTAGCGCTCGTGTTTATATTGCCGGAGATATCGAACCGATACTGATTAACGCCATTGGTGAGAAGCTGGCGCGGGCAGGAGTGCAGGACGCCAAATTATATAAGGGCATTCCGGATCGCCAGCCAGAGGACTGGCATGATTATCTGGAGAGGATCCGAACGGATAGTGTCATTGTCGATCTTCCGGTTACGAAACGCGAAGCAGCCCATATCGGAGTAGCACCGGCGTTGAATCAGATGGGGGCCAGCCAGCGCGGTGAAGTCTTACTGGCGCATTATGACGGCGACCTGGCAATTCATGCTGACTCTGACACGGTGCACCACTATAACGGCGTGGTGTGGAATCCGCTTTCGGACAAAGAGCTGCAGCGCGAAATGGCGCAGATTTACATTGATGCTGAGGTGGCCTATTCGCAGAACGCCGTCAAATCGGCGGTGGAAACCATGAAACTGAGCCTCCCGGTTATGGGTGTGACAGAGCGAAATCTGATTGGCTTTAGTAATGGGGTATTTGATACCCGAACAGGACAATTCAGACAGCACAGCAAAACAGACTGGTTGCTGATCGCCAGTGAACTACCGTTCAGCCCACCAGCAGAAGGAGAAACGCTGGCCAGCCATGCGCCGCACTTCTGGAAGTGGCTCCGCCGCTCCGTGGCCAGTAATGACCGTAAAACAGATCGTGTGCTGGCAGCGTTGTTTATGGTGCTGGCGAACAGGTACGACTGGCAATTATTCCTGGAGGTAACTGGGCCTGGTGGCAGCGGTAAAAGTGTGATGGCAGAAGTCTGCACCATGCTGGCGGGTAAGGCTAATACGGTCTCTGCCAGCATGAAGGCGCTGGAGGATGCAAGGGACAGGGCGCTGGTGGTTGGCTACTCGCTGATCATTATGCCTGATATGACCCGGTACGCTGGTGATGGTGCAGGTATTAAGGCCATAACGGGTGGTGACAAGGTGTCTATCGATCCGAAACATAAAGCGCCATATTCAACCCGTATTCCGGCAGTGGTGCTGGCGGTCAACAACAATGCTATGACATTCAGCGACCGCAGCGGGGGGATCTCGCGGCGACGGGTGATATTCAACTTTTCGGAGGTTGTACCGGAAAACGAGCGAGACTCGATGCTGGCAGAAAAAATAGAAGGGGAACTGGCTGTAGTTATCCGCCATCTGCTTACACGTTTTGCAGACCAGGACGAAGCCAGGCGGTTATTGTATGAACAGCAGAAATCAGAGGAGGCTCTGGCGATCAAACGTGAAGGGGATTCGCTGGTGGACTTCTGCGGTTACCTAATGGCGTCGGTAGTGTGTGACGGGATGTTTATCGGCAATGCCGAGATAGTGCCATTCAGCCCACGAAAGTATCTGTATCACGCCTACCTCGCCTACATGCGCGCCAATGGTCTTAACAAACCCGTTTCGTTGATGCGGTTCGGAACCGATATGCCTGGCGCAATGGCTGAATATGGTAAGGAGTACCAGAAGCGGAAAACAAAGCATGGGATACGTTCCAACGTAACTCTGCACGATGATTCAGACGACTGGATGCCATCATGTCACAGTGTTTCTGACAGTGGTGGGATAGAGTAAAGTTACGGATAAAGTGTTCACCAGTATTCACCCTGTTAAAAAGTTTATCTATAACAGTAGGTTAAGGGGTGAACACTTATTTATTAAGTATTCACCAGGTATTCACCTGTTCACCTTTTGAGTGTTTTTTGTTCTAAATGGTGAAGGGTAGGGTGAACACTAGTGAATACCTGAAAGAAGAGTATTCACCACATAACCACATGAATTTAATTAAAAAATCCGTGATGGTGTACAGGTGAACACTTAAACGTATATTTTTTAATTTTATACTTTCAGATTAAGCAGCTAAGAGGGAAAATGAGGCCTATGGAGAGTGCCTGAGGAACATAAATGTCTACGATAGTTGATTTGGTGTCGGTTCTGGTTTGGCCCGGAGTAACCGTTTGGTTTATTAAAAAATACGGTGATGATGTTAAGTCTCTTATACTAAGATTATCTCGTATCAAAATGGGGGGCGCTGAGGCGGAATTCGCTGAAAATCTTGATGTGGCTGAGGCACTGGCTGTTGATACTCCAGTAGTAAATATTCAAGATGCCGTACACGATGAAGATACCGAGTTTTCCCGCAGATTATCTGCTCTACAACGAATCGCTGATGTTTCTCCTCGAGCTGCAATAATGGAGTCATGGCTATTAATTGAGGAAGCCGCAGGTAAAGCTGGGTTCGTTCAGGGCGCGGCGATCCCTCGCATAAACATTCCTCTTTTTTTAGATTGGTTGGCTCGTGAACATAGAATAGATAAGAACACCGCTAAATTAGTAGAAAAAATGCGGCATTTGCGAAATTCAGCCGCACATTTAAGAGATTTCGAATTAACACGAGATGAAGCTGAACGTTATCTGAAACTAGCAACAAGACTTTCTCTTATCATTGTCGACCCAGAAGTTGATCTCGTTAATAAAGATTAACTATCGGCAACAAGAATGAACCGGCATTAGCCGGTTTTTTTACATCCAAAACTCCGTTACCACTTTTTATGGTAAATAACAGTTTGATTACCACATTTATTGATCAATACTGTATGTACATCTAGTACATATGGAGACCCAGAAGTGACTAAACAGAAAGCAATGTCGGTATATATCGATGATGAAACCACCTTAGTGCTCAATCGTCTGCGTGAAGAAATTCGCCAGCGCTATGAGCGTGAAGGTATCCCCGGTAATGCCCCCACCATTGGCTGGCTTGCCCGTTCCCTGCTGCGTGAAAAATTGGGGATGGCTCCTGCAAAAAACGACGCGCCTGGTGCGCTGTAAGGCTGGTCTGCAATGGAAATATCACTGTATGAACCGATAGAAGGGATGACTGCGAAACGCTTCCGTGATGCCTTACAGGTGGCACAAGGCCCGGTAACAGTCGCAATCAATAGCGGTGGCGGAAACGTTACTGACGGAATGGCGATTTTTAACGCCTTACGCGGTTACAAAGGCCATACGGTAGCCCGGATTGATGGTATTGCCGCATCAATGGCGACCATCGTTGCACTTGGAGCTAAACGCGTCGCTATGGCCGATAACGGCTGGTGGATGGTTCACAATCCGTGGGGAGTGATGGCGGGTGAAGCCGGGGATATGCAACGTCATGCGGAAGTGCTGGAAAAAATCGGTAAAACGATGCTGGCCACCTATGTAGCTAAATCCGGTCTTCCCGAGTCAGAAGTAAAGGCCATGATGGATGCTGAAACCTGGTTAACGGCAGCGGAGGCAAAAGAAAAAGGTTTTGTGGATGAAATCTACCCGGCAGAAGGGCAGATGTTCGCAATGGCGCCGGGCTGTGATTCGCTGGTGGCAAAATTTACCCGCACGCCGGATCAACTACGCGAAGCGATGAAGACCACCAGCCAGACAGAAAACACAGAGCAGAAAGCAGACGTTCTTTTTGCTGCTTTTGCGGGGCATGAGTGGGCCGCCGGTATCCGGGCTGAGTTTGTGAGCGGCTGCATCACCGAGGCTCAGGCCAGACAAAAAATTCTAACCAATCTGGCTGCGGGAACGACACCGTGTGCCGGACCAGGAGCATATAACGTGTACTCAGGAAACGGGAACATTGTAGGGGACTCAGTTAAGGCGGCATTGCTGGCGCGTACAGGGCTGGAAAAAGCTGAAAAAGATAACCGCTATAACGGCTATACGCTGCGGGAACTGGCGCGAGCTTCGCTGGTGGATCGTGGTGTAAGTGGTATACCGGGCAATCCGCTGGGTATGGTCGGAATGGCGTTTACACACAGCAGCAGTGATTTTGGTGGCATCCTGGCAGACGTTGCGAATAAATCTCTGTTGAAAGGCTGGGATAACTCGCCTGAAACATTCCAGCAGTGGACGAAAAAAGGGACGCTGCCTGATTTCAAAGTATCCCATCGGGCGGGGCTGGACGGCTTCAAGTCGCTGCGAGAGGTTCGCCCGGGGGCTGAATATAAATATGCCACGACCTCAGATCGTAGCGAGCCAATTGCTCTCGCGACTTACGGCGAACTATTCAGTATCGATCGCCAGGCCATCATTAACGATGATATGAGTGCCTTAACGAGCATTCCTCAAAAAATGGGCGCGGCCGCAAGCCGTACGGTCGGGGATCTGGTCTATGCCGTGTTGCTGGGCAATCCCAAAATGGGCGATGGCAAAGCGATTTTCGATGCAGCACATAACAACCTGATGAAGATTGCACTGGATATCCCGGGGCTGAGTGCCGGGCGAAAAGCGATGCGTATGCAGAAAAACGGCGCTGGTGCTGTTCTGAATATCCCGCCGCGCTTCCTGCTGGTTCCGGTTGAACTCGAGGATAAGGCCAATCAACTGATTCGTTCCACCTCGTTACCTGAAGCGCAGAACAGCGGTGTATTCAACCCGTATAACGATGCGCTGACTGTAATTACTGAGCCGCGGCTGGATGCTGAAAGTCTTAAAGCCTGGTACATGCTGGCGGGACAGGGGGAAGACACAATTGAGGTGGCTTATCTGGATGGCATTGAAACGCCATATCTGGAGCAACAGCAGGGCTTCACCGTTGATGGTGTAACGTTCAAGGTACGTATCGATGCTGGAGTTGCTCCACTTGACTGGCGCGGCCTGGTGAAGTCGGAAGGGGCTTAATGAATTCTGGTGGTAATCCTTTTGGCGGTCTTCGGGCCGCCTTTTTTACGGGTCCTCCCGGCGATTATGTACACCGAGGGGGCGGCGACACGCGGAAAACGGCTGATTTTTCGCATTTTATGCGTGCAGCAGCGACAGGTTAACTAACTGAAAAATAATGATTCAGGTTGCTTTTGCTGCAAAAGCGACCGTGCAGCAGAGGTAAGGATGAAATTGAGTAAAACGCAGGTAAATGTTACGCAACTGGCGGAGCTGGTGGGCATGAACCGAAACCTTGTTGCCCGGCGTCTGCGTGATATGGAGCTGGCTGGCGGTAATGGTGAAAATCTCAAGTTGTACGAACTGGGAGCAGCGCTTCAGGCATTACTGACACCATCAATGAAAGAAAATGGTGAGATGTCACCGCAGGACCGAAAAGCCTGGTATCAGTCAGAAAATGAAAGACTGAAATTTGAAGCAGCCTCACGGGAATTGATTCCTGTAGAGGAAGTGGCCCGCGAATACGCCTCACTTGCGAAAGCGGTCGTTATGGTGCTGGAAACACTGCCAGATATTCTGGAACGCGACTGTGCTCTTACACCAACAGCTGTTACACGTGTTCAAGTCATTATTGACGATCTGAGAGATGGAATGGCGAGGAAAGTTGAGGAATGTGACACAAGTGATGGATGGCCTTTGAAAAAATCTAATAATTAAAGTTTGGTGGCTTGATTTAAAAATATGAATCCCCAATAGTATGAATGACTTAACTCACTGAGAAAAATAAAATGGCCGGACAATTAGACGAAGCAGCGAAACAGATCTTAGCGACATTATTAGGCGATTTCAATGAGAGAGGGCTTGGCTTTAAAGAACTTGAGGAGGGATACGAAGGGCCGACGTTGGCTGCATTAGCAACAGCTGTTTGTGTTTCTGAGGATATTACTCAAGTTGATTTTGAGGTTGCCTTCTCGGATCTCGAAAAAGCAAGACTCGTAGATACCGGCCCATATGAAAATCATAGTAGCGTCTCTAGTTCTCTTGTTTTTATTGGTGGATTTAAACAACGAGAGTACGCATATTTGACCCAAAATGGTTACAAAGAGTCGAGAAAAGCACCTAACCGCCCGCAGCAGAGAGTACAAAGGGTTATTAATACGGTCAATATACACGGTGGTTCCTTTACTAATCTCCAATTGGCTGCCGGTGAAAATGCCGAGCAATCTATGACAGTCACGAGTGGAACGGATAACGACATTGTCAATCAGCTGCTTTCCATTTTAGCGCAGCAGGGCATGCCAATTTCTGAAGTCGAAAAAGAAGGGATTCAATCAGCTGTTGATGCTGCAAATGAAGGTGATGGCAAGCAGGCAAAATCTATATTGACCAAAGTCTGTGGCCCTCTTTGGGAATCAGTGCAACCTGTTATGTGGCCTATTGTGGGTGAGTTAATTAAAAAAAGCCTTGGGCTTTGAATCCGTCAGTTTTCCCTAGGCCGCGTTAGCGGCCTTTTTTATTAACTTTCTCTGTGTATTGCAATGTGTATTGCAACTTCCTTCCTCTGCATATTCTGGCTATGAAACATAGCTAAAAATCAGTGAGTTATTTCAATTCGTTTCATTAAGGATTATGAAGAGAGTGAGCGCGTGGCGGCACGTATTGCGGCGGCGCTGGGTTTCTATATCAAACGTGGGGATGCTCAGTCTCTTGATACAGAAACCGAGTTTTCAACACCAGGTGGACAGCGCCATTACGATATTGCGCCGGGGATGATTTATGACGAGCTAAAGCCAGGCGAGGATCTGGGGATGGTGGAGTCGAATCGCCCGAATGTTCATCTGTATGAGTTCAGGAACGGTCAGATGCGCGCTGTGGCGGCGGGGACACGTGGCAGTTATTCCAGCATCGCGCGGGATTACAACGGCACCTACAGTTCACAGCGGCAGGAGCTGGTAGAGAGTTTTGAAGGTTATAACGTGCTGCAGCAGTGGTTTGTTGGGCAGCAAAGCCGTCCTGTATACCGAAACTGGCTGGCAATGGCATTGCTCAGCGGCGTTACCATCCCCAATGATGTCGACAAAAAATCCCTTTACAACGCGCTCTATCTTGGGCCAGTCATGCCATGGATTGACCCGGGAAAAGAGGCTGCTGCCTGGAAGGCAATTGTCCGTGGAGGAGCAGGCACAGAAGCCGAATGGACGCGCGCACGTGGTCAGAATCCGCAAGAGGTGAAACGTCAGCGTCTCCGGGAAACCCAATTCAACCGAGAAAACGGGCTGGTGTTTGACTCAGACGCCGCCAACGATAAAGGAGTGCTCCCTGATGCAGCAAATGATAAGCCCGCCCCGTCGCGGGACGATGATTAATCCCCGTGCCAGTGTGGCTGGTATCGATGCCGCAAACGGTCAGTGCTGGTATGAGATTCGCGCACTGGCTGCAGGGCGTGTGGAAATATTTCTCTATGACGTGATCGGCGGCTGGGGGATTACTGCTCAGCAGTTCGTCTCCGACTGTAAGGAGGCCGGGGTGTTTGAGGCCAGCGCCGTCGATCTGCATATCCACAGCCCGGGCGGCGATGTGATACAGGGATTTGCCATCTTTAACACCTTGTCCCGTCTGAAGGCGAAGCTGGATATCTGGGTGGACGGCGTGGCTGCCAGTATGGCTTCAATGATTGTCTGCCTGCCCGGTGCCACGGTGCATATGCCGGAGAACGCCTGGCTGATGGTACACAAGCCGTGGGGCGGGATCGCCGGGGATTCCGATGACATGCGTGATTACGCTGCCTGGCTTGATCGTAATGAAGCGCTGATGCTCAGTGCCTACATGAACAAGACCGGGCTGGGGCAGGAAGAACTGGAGGCGATGCTGAAAGCTGAAACCTGGCTTAATGGCGCGGAGGCGGTGGAAAAAGGTTTCGCTGACACGCTTGAACCAGAACTGCAGGCCGCGGCCTGTGTGAATCAAAATAAACTGAAGGATTACCAGAATATGCCAGAACAGATTAACAACCTTTTTGGGCCGCGTGCCGAAGCTCCAGTCAGTCAGCCGCAGCCCGCACAAAACCCGGCGCCGCAGGCCGCAAATAACCCACCGGCACAGCAACCCACCCAGCAACCGCTGGCAGGAAATATCGACATTACCGCGCTGGCCGCCCAGCTCCAGCAGCAGATGCAGGCAGCGAATACTGAACGAGTCAGCGCAGTTTCCGCTGTGTTTGATGCGTTTCCTGCTTTCGGTTCGCTGAAAGCGGAATGCATCACGGATATTTCCTGCTCAGCGGAACAGGCCCGCACCAAATTGCTCAGTGCGCTGGCGGCAGGGACTACCCCGAGTGCCGGTCCGGGTGCAGTTCACATCCATGCGGGTAACGGGAATATTGTTGGTGATTCCATTCGTGCGGCGGTGATGAACCGTGCGGGCTATGCGCAGGCGGAAAAAGATAACGCCTACAACGGGTATACCCTGCGCGAACTGGCCCGCGCCTCGCTGGTGGATCGTGGTATCGGTATTTCTGGTGTCGGTACCGCACAGGCGATGGTTGGGCTGGCGTTCACCCATAGCAGCAGCGATTTCGGCAATATCCTGATGGATGTGGCGCATAAGGCGGCATTGCTTGGCTGGGATGAGGCCAGCGAAACATTCGAACAGTGGACCCGTAAAGGCACACTGACCGATTTCAAAACCGCGCACCGCGTTGGCCTGGAATCACTGGCATCGCTGCGTAAGGTTCGCGCCGGGGCGGAATATAAATATGTCACCATTAAAGATCGCGGTGAGCCGATTGCACTGGCCACCTATGGTGAGCTTTTCAGCATTGACCGCCAGACTATCATCAACGACGACCTGGATATGCTGACGCGTATCCCGCAGGCAATGGGGCTTGCTGCGCGAGCCACTGTCGGCGATCTGGTCTGGGCTGTACTGACCAGCAACCCGAAAATGTCGGACGGTAAGCCGTTGTTCCACGCCGATCATGGCAACCTTGTTGCAGCCGATCTGAGTATTGAAGGGCTGGATACTGCGCGTAAGGCAATGCTGCTGCAAAAATCCGGCGATCGCCGTCTGAATATTCGTCCGGCCTACATGCTGACGCCAGTGGCAATTGAGTCACGGGCAAACCAGCTGATTAAATCCGCCAGTGTACCGGGTGCAGACGCGAACAGCGGGATCGTTAACCCGATCCAGAACTTTGTGACCGTGGCTTCTGAGGCCCGCCTGGATGACAGTAGCCCGACCGATTATTACCTGACCGCTGCGCAGGGGCGCGACACCATTGAAGTGGCGTATCTCGACGGTATCGACACGCCATATCTGGAACAGCAGCAGGGCTTCACTGTGGACGGCGCCGCATTCAAGGTGCGCATTGATGCGGGGGTGGCTCCGCTCGACTGGCGCGGGCTGGTTAAAGTCACCAAAAAATAATGACCGCCGCCTGGCGGTTTTTTTATCCCTGAAGGCGGCGCTGGTCGCCTTTTCCTTTTATGGAGAAAAAACATGGCGAAGAACTATCAGCAGGACGGTACCACACTGGATTATCACAATGCGGGTGTTGATGCCGTTTCATCCGGTGCGCTGGTGGCGGTCGGCGGAATTGCCGGGGTGGCACACAGCGATATTCCTGCTGGCGAGTGGGGAACTCTGCATATGGCCGGTGTTTTTGTGCTGCCTAAAGCGGCAGAAGAAATTTCGGCAGGCCAGAAACTGTATCTGGCTGGCGGCAAGCTGACGGTGGCAAAAGGCGATGATGCAACGCCAAATCCGGTTGTCGGTTCCGCCTGGGGAGCAGCTGAGGCGGATGATGCTGATGTTGCCGTCCGCCTGGGGTTCTGATGAACCGGTTCCGGGAACGTTTGGCTAAAGCAGATGCCCGGATTAACCGGGCGTTTGCCGAAGAAGTGCCTGCATGCCTGCAAACGGGTGAAGGCCCGCGTCTGGTGACCGTGATTTTTGAATCACCGGATGCGCTGTCGGGTGTACCGGGTGGCGGGGAAATTCAGAACCAATCCCCGGCGTTCAGTGCAATGACTGCGGATATTTCCGGTCTCGAAAAACATGACGGTGTGGTGATCAACACCATCCCTTACCGGGTGACACATATCGGCGCGGATGAAGAAGGGCGGACCCGCGTCACGCTGGCATATGGGGAACCCGGCAAAACACAGCCTCAGATCGATAAATGGAGCTGATATGGCGCGGGAGTCTCGACTGCGACGGGATTTACCCGTCGATATTGATGTGAATGTTATCTGGCGAATTGCGGACAGTATCGGTGCGACGCAAAAACAGTTCCGTGCAGCATACTCGCGCGCACTCAGGCGTACTGCCGCCACGCTGCGTAAGAAAGCGATGGCGGATCTGAAAGGAGGGCTGGCCCCACGCAGTATGGATATGGTCCGGCGCCGTCTGCTGTCTTTTCGTCTGGACAGGGGATCGCAACTGGATAACTTCCGGCTCTGGTTCGGGCTGAATGCCATTAAGGTGAAAGACCTTAAAGGACGAATCAACGGGCGGCTGCGACCGCACCATACCCGGCGTGACCGCAACACGGGGCGTTTTATTAAAGCGCGCCGCCAGGCAGAAAACGCCGGATTTTCCCCAAAAGGTAATCTGCTGAGCGAACGGTCGTTTGAAAACGGGGAGGTGTCCCGTTCAAAACGGGATAATCGCCGGACGGTGGTTATTCGCGATCCCCTGACCCGCCGGACACGCGAAGCAGAAATGGATATCTACGAACCGATGCTGAACTACATCGAGGACAACGCATTTGCGGAAGCGATGGAGATTTTTATGCATCACTTTGAAACCGACATTCGCGGGCGCGTAAAAGCCCGTATTTCTGTCTGAGGTAACGAACGATGGCCGAGCCACTGTTGCTGGGGCGGTATCACGATGCCGTGACTGACGCATTAAAAAAAATCGGATGGGTGCGTGATGCCGGTGCGTATCCGGAACGAAATGTTCCCCGCTTTTCGTGCCTGACCACGCCCGCGGTGTATTTCTCGATTAACAGCTGGGAACAGGGTGGAGGTAATGAGGGGCAACTGAGCGTTAATTTAACCTGTGATCTCTTCGTGGTGGTGGATGCCGCCGGATCGGGTGTGAGTCAGCCTGAGATTTTTGTCAGAACCGCTGCGGCCGATATTACCCAGTGGATTGACGGGCAGCAGTTTGGTCTGGGCCATATTGAGCCTGCGGTATTCACCACGGCTGAACGTGATGAGTTTGATCCGCGAATGGATGATTATCTGGTCTGGCGTATTTCATTCACCCAGGCGGCTGCATTTGGTACTGACCCCTTTGCACACAATGGCATGCCTCTGCAGCAGGCCTGGCTGGGTGCTGCACCTGATACGGGCCGTAATCACGTGGATGACTATCAGCTTATCTGGGAGGCTCAGCCCGATGAGTGATATAGAAGGTGACCTGCAGCGCAGACTGGCGAACCTTGTCCGGCGCGGTGTTATTCATTCCGTCAGGCACGATCGCATCCCAAAATGCCGGGTGGATTTGGGGGATATCATCACGACCTGGCTGCCGTTGTGCCAGGGGTTTTCAGGAACTAACCGTGCTGATTCAAATCCTTATGCCGTGGGGGATGCGGTTACGGTCCTGTCCGAAGCCGGAGAACTCAACAACGGACGGGTGTTTCCCGGCTGGAACACAGGAAAGCTGCCGGTGCCGGAAGGAAGTGACAGCGAGCACATTACCCGTTACAGCGACGGGACCGAGATCCGTTATGACAGGAACGCGCATGCCCTGACGATTACGCTGGCTGATGGTGGAACTTACAAAATTGTCGGTAAAGGCACGCTGGATGGTCCGGTAGAAATTACCGATACCCTGACAGTTCATGGCAAAACCTGGATTAATGCTGACACGTCGGTTGCAGGGAATATCGGGGCGTCAAAGGAGATAACGGATAAATCCGGCAGCATGAGCAAGATACGTGAAGTCTTTAACAACCACGATCACCGCGGCGACAGCGGCGGGCTCACCGATAAACCTAATCAGAAAATGTGACCTGCTGCGGCAGGTTTTTTTATGCCTGGAGAAAAAACATGTCTCAGTTACATGGCGTTGAAACTATTGAACTCACCTCGGGTACGGTGGCGGTTACCACGATTCAGACCGCCATTATCGGCCTGGTGGGAACAGCACCTGATGCGTCGGGGGGAACAGCCGCATCGGGATCATCCGGTACACCCATTCTCGATAACGTTATCGACTTCACTGCAACCATTAAGGGGCGGGAAGGTAATGTCATCAATGTCGCTGCGCTGGCCGGACAGCCATCAGCCGAAAATCCTGCTGCGGTTGTGACGTCAGCAAGCTGGGATCCTGAATCGCTGACCCTGAAAATCACGCTGGGTTGTGATGAACACGGTGTTATCACGGCTAAACCCGGAGACGTTGCTGAGGCCGTCGGTGGTGTTGATGGCGCAAAAGTCAGTGCAAGCGGGCGCGGTGACGGGATTGTCCAGCCCTTCAGCCTGCAATTAGCGGGGGGTGAAGATGAACCCTTTCCACTCAATACGCCGGTGGCGGTCGTCGGCACCACGCTGTTATCCCGCCTGGGTGAAAAAGGTACGCTGAAACAGGCACTGACAGACATTAACGATCAGCGTAATGCGCTGACGGTGGTGGTGCGTGTGGCAGATGAAAACGATGTGGCAAAACGACGCGCTGCGGTACTGAAGGGGATCGGCACCTTGTCTTCAGCGAAATCTGTTACCACGTACCAGCCGCGTATTGTGATAGCGCCGGGATTCAGTGAGGACGATGCGGTTGGTAAGGGGCTGGAAACCGTGGCCGGGAAATTGCGCGCCGTTGCCTATGTTGACTGCGCCTCCGGTGCGACGCTGCAGGAAGTGGTACAGCGTCGCCAGTCCTATGGCGCACGAACTGAACTGTTGCGCCCGCGGGTCCAGGCGAGCGATGCAGATGGCCAGCTGGTTTATCGTCCTTACTCTGCGTTTGCTGCCGGGTTACGCGCCCGCATCGACTTTGAAAAAGGCTGGTGGTGGAGCAAGTCGAACCAGGACATCAACAACATCCTCGGTGTTGAGCAGATCGATGAATTTATCCTCGGGGATGAGAACTGCGATGCAAACCTGCTCAACATGCAGAACGTGTCCACCATTATCCGCCGGGCGGGTTTTAAACACTGGGGGAACCGTCTGTGTGCAACCAATCCACAGTGGCGTTTTGAATCTGTCCGCCGTACTGCTGATGTTATTGAGGACAGCATTCAGGAAACCATGCTGGAGTATGTTGACCGCCCACTGGACCGGGAAAATGCGGATGACATTATCGGCACCATCAATGCCTATATGCGGCAACTGGTCGGTCTTGGCGCCATATTCGGTGGGCGGGCCTGGCTGGATGAAGAACTGAACACCGCGGAAACCATGGCGTCGGGTGTCCTGTACATCAATTATGACTTTGGTCCGAAATCGCCGACTGAACTTATCAGCCTGCGCGTCCGGGTGAACAATAACTATGCGCTTGAGGAGATGCTTGCAGCATGAGCGATAAAAACACACTACGCGTCTGGACCTTCTTCCGGCAGGGGATCCGTATTCAGGGGGCGCATGAATTTACGCCGCCGTCTCTGGCTATTGTTAAAACGGATTTGCGTACCGGCGCACAGGATGCGCCAACTCCGGTTGATGACGGCATGGAAGCACTGACCTGTCAGGTTAAATTTTATGGGATAGATACGGATATGCTGGCCAGCTTTGGTTTTGTCAGCGGCAGCCGTTCACGCTTTACGGCTTATCAGGGCTATCTCGGTAACGGCACTGCGCGCGGTACGGTTGAGGAAATCGAGGGGTTTGTACAGACCGTCACGCCGGATGCGCGCAGTAAGGACACGCTTTCCGAAAATGCCGTGACGGTTGATATTGCCGTCAGCTACTACCGTCAGTCACTGGACGGGCGCGAACTGTTCGCCATCGACACAGAGCGTTTCGCCCGCCGGGTGAATGGTGTTGATGTGCTTTCTGGCCTGGCTGCCAAAGTGCGTCTCTGATTTTACTGTTATCCCACCACTGTAACGGCCTGCGGGCCGTTTTTTTATGGAGCATCCTATGAGCTTTCCTGGTGAAACCCGCGTTATAAAACTGTATTCCCCCGTATCACTTGATAATGGGGTCGTGATCGATGAAGTCACCATGCGTGAACCGCTGGTTCGCGATCGCATCACTCATGCCAAAGACCGCGGCAACGAAGAAGAGAAAGAAGCCCGCATGATTGCGTTGCTGTGCAATCTCAGTGAACAGGATCTCTGGCTGATGACGGCGGCAGATTATTCACAGCTGCTGGATGCCTTTAACGTTTTTATGCTCCCGCCCGCGAAGCGACCAAAGGCGGGCTCCTCCGGGCAATAAGATTTCTGGGGCGGCGACTGCATTTTCCGATGGCGGAATACCTCGATATGCCGTTCAGCACTTTCTCTGATTTTTTGACCGACGAACTGGAGACGATAAACCGTGGGCGGAATAAGCCAGAACCTTAAGGCCGTCATTACCTTTGGCGGAAACCTGGATAATTCATGGAAACGATCTGCAGATGGTCTGCAAAAAAGCCTGAAAGATGTCGGAAAGCAGTCCGAACGACTGACAAAAGATCAGACTAAACTGGCAGCAGAAATCAAACGCGCCAAACTGGCCGGTGAAAGCCTGGGGGATTTGAAGCGCCGCTATACCGATGTTTCCAGGGAAATCCGCAAAACGGAGGCGGAGCAGCAGAAACTGAATGTACAGATGCAAAAAGCACAGCGCATTCAGGCGTTCAAGGGGGCCGGTAAAGGTCTGTTCCGGCGCGGTCTGGGGATCGCCGGGCAGGTGGGCGGGATGTTTGGATCCGGGCTGGCTATTGGCGGTGGCGGTGTGGTGGCTTCAGCTCTTGGCACACTGATAGCGCCAGCTGCCACCAATGCTGAAACGGCAACCCGCACTAATGTCGCAAAAAGTTACGGCGTGGACGTGGCCACGTTTAATGCCTGGGATTCTCTGGCGAAGCAGTACGACATGAATGCGGAAAACATTGGCGATCTCTTTGAAGAGTATCTGCATAAATCCGGGGAGTATAAACAGAACGGTAAGCAGGGCTCGCTGCAGGATGCGTTTGAAACGCTCGGTTTCAAAGCGGGGGATTTTGCCGGGCTCAGCGATATGGCGCAGTTCGACAAAATTGTTGAACGGGCGCTCAGCCTTCAGGACGAGTCAAAAGCCTCCTTCGCACTGGATTCTCTTTTTGGCGGGGAAGCGAGCAAACTGCTGATGCTTATCAAGCAGTCTGGCCGGAGCTACCGCGATCTGATGGACGAACAGCGGCGCTACAACCTTGTGACCAAAGAGGGGGCTGATGGGGCGGTTGCGGGTAATCAGGCTATCAATAATCTCCGCACTGTTTTCTCTTCTGCGGTTGCAGAAATTTCCGGGCAACTGGGAAATGAACTGGCGCCGGATATCCGTAACCTGACAAATGATCTTGCCGACTGGTTCAAAGGTGGCGGGATCAAGCGCATTGTGACTTTCCTGCGAAATGACCTTTATCCCGGCGTTCTGTCGTTCGGGCAGGGGGTGGTTTTTGTCGGCAAAATTATTTATGCGCTGGCTAAAAAACTGTCCTGGTTGCTTCCGGATGAACGAAATGACCAGCGCGATGTACTGAAAACACTGGCCGGTAATGGAATGAATATGGCTCGCCTCAGAGCTGAACAGACAGGCCAGGGAGAATGGTTTTCGCAGCAACTGGCAACTCATCCTGACTTGCCAGAAAAAGTAAAAGAGTCATGGAACGATACCCGTGGATGGTTCGGTCCTGACAGCGACGATCAGGCGTTTAACAAATCTCTTGATAAATACCTGTCACCGGAAGGCGGCGATTCGCTTTTAAACTGGAATGCGGCGCTACAGCAAAACAAGGACCATGTCGCGCAAACCGTCAAAGAGGAACCGGAAAGCAGTGCCGGAGCCAGGGATAATTACGCGCATGAGCCGGTAACATCTGCCAGTCAGTGGGAAAGAGAACCATCAGTACTGACGTACAGCCAGGGGGAAGGAGAAAGCGCCCGCGCAGGGGAAAAGTATCCGAATGCTCCCCTTTTTCCCGCCGGGCAGCAGGACAGGAATGTTACTGCAACAGACAGTTCACCTGCTGAGCCGGTGATTCTGAAAGACGAGAGCACGGGCGGTTACTGGGAAAGTCTGCTTCAGAAAATGGATGTACTGGATAAGCAGCCGCCATCACGGCAGATAACCGATAACCGCAAATTTGAGTACCACTTCGAAATTAATGCCGCGCCGGGACAGGATGAGAAAGCGATTGCCGATGAAGTGACCACGGTGACGAAAAACAATTCTGCCTTTAATGGTGATAACAGCCTTCTGGATGGGGGACTTGTCTGGTGAGTGAAATTATCCCGATATTTGAAGATTCCGGTCAGCGCAGTACAGGCGCATTACGGGGTGGGCAGGAAGCCCGCGTGATGATGATGCTGGGGAGTTTCGCCTTTTCGATTGATACAGCGGCTTATCATCAGCTCACCCGTGAGGCCAGCTGGCGCTGGAGTGAACAGGAACGCATCGGCAAACAGGATCTTCTTCAGTACACCGGAAAGCCAGGGCGTACCGTCAGGCTTGAAGGGCAGTCTCACGCCTTTTTCCGTAAAGGGGTGGATGGGGTGAATGATTTATTTGATCTTGCTGATCAGGCGAAACCCCAGCAGCTTGTCAGCGGAGAAGGCGATGTGCTGGGGTGGTGGGTGGTGACCGACTTTTCAGACACGACGAGTAAGTTTTTACCGGGTGGCGGTCACCGAAACAAAAACTGGACGATGACGCTAAAACACTATGCCGACGATCTATCAAACCCGTGACGGAGATGTACTGGATGCAATTTGTGCCGTGCATTACGGTACTGAAAATCTTTCAGACTCAGTGACTCAGGTTCTTGAAGCCAATCAGGGGCTGGCGGATCAGGGGACTACGTATCCTTCCGGCCTGTATATCACACTGCCGGATCTGGTGACGCCCGTAGCGGAATCGCCATTCAGTTTATGGGATTGATATGGCAGATCAGACAGCGATGCCGGAATATGCGCCGGCCTTCAGCATTCAGGCCGAAGGGAAAGATATAACCCGGGTGCTGCAACAATGCCTGAGTGAACTGACCCTGACGGATTATGGTGGGGCAACAGCAAAAGCCGATGAACTGAAAATCAGCCTCATCTCTGAAACGCTGGCGCTTCCCACTAAAGGTGCCCGGCTTCGGGTTGCTCTGGGATTCAATGACCAGCTGATCGATAAAGGCCGGTTTGTTGTCAGTGGTGTCGCCAGCAGCGGCCCGCCGAGGCGTATTGAGCTTTATGCGACCGCCGCGCCGATGAACGCCCAGAAACAACCCGGAGATGTGACAAGCCAGAAAACCCGGAGCTGGGATAACCTTCGCCTTGCCGATATTGTCAAAACAGTGGCCACCGATAATGGGCTTATTCCCCGCGTGGCCGACGCGCTGAAAGATATTCGTATCAACCATATTGATCAGGTGGCGGAATCAGATGCCAACCTGCTCGCAAGGCTTGCGCGTGACTACAACGCAGTGAGTAAACCATCTGGAGGTTACTGGCTTTTTTTGCAACAGGGAGCCACGGCAACGGCTTCAGGGAAACAGACTGGCGGGATCACCATCACACCGGATGAAGTATCAAACTGGTCCTACAGTGAAGGTGAGCGAGGGAGTTCGACGGGTAAAGCTACAGGGAGTGGAGGAAAAGCCAAAGAGAAAATCGGTGTGCGTTATTACGACGAGGAGGACGGCACGACAAAGACCTCCTCCGTTGAACATGATGGCCCGGCGATGACCAATCCCTATACCCAGTCGGAGAAAAACACCGCCGAGCAACAGGCAAACTCCAGGAAAACACAGGCGAAGCGTAACGAGCAGAAAATGACGCTCACGGGGCCATGTCGCCCTAAACATGTTCCGCTGACAGCCGAAGCAGGTGTGTCGACTTCCGGTTTTGGCTCCCGTGAGGATCGGGCCTGGGTGGTTGAGTCTCTGGTATTTTCTCTGACGTCAGCGGGATTCAGCTACACCTACAACCTTGTTGTGGATATTCGTAAACCCGCAGCGGCTTCGAAAAAATCAGAAAAGCAGGACAAAAAAGGCCCGTCTTACTTCGGTTAACCCTTACGCCATCCGGCGACTCAGCAACGGAATTTAATCATGAACGGTGTAAACAACCGGACCGGAAAACGCCTGTCCGGCGTCGCCCATTTGCGCCAGTCCGTCAGCGACATTCTGACCACGCCCATCGGGAGCCGTGTTCTTGTCCGTGACTATGGCAGTGATCTGTTTTCGCTGGTGGATAACCCACGGGATGATTTGACCCGACTACAAATAATCGCCGCATCTGCGACCGCACTGGCCCGGTGGGAGACGCGGCTGAAGGTAACACGTGTGCTTGTTTCCTTTCCTGAAGGGGAGTCCGGCTGTGTGCTGGATATCGAGGGGATCAACAAGGAAACCAATTTACCTGTCAGAACGGGAGACATAACGATTTATGGCAAGCAGCTATGACGTGATCAACCTGTCCGAACTGGACGTACCGGATGCCATTGTGGTGCCGGATGCGACTGAAATCTTCACCCGGTGGCTGGCGCGCCTGCGGGAACTTGATAAGCAGTTTGATGCGCTGGTGGAATCCGATCCAACGTTTAAACAGGGGGAGGTGAATGCCTACCAGCTGACACTTGCGTTTCAGCGGGTTAATGATGCCGTGCGGGCGGTATTTCTCGCGAGTGCAAAAGAGGCAGACCTTGACCAGATAGGTGCTGCATTCAACGTTAAACGTCAGGTGATTAAGCCCGGCGATCCGCTTGCCATCCCGCCAGTGGAGCCTGAACTGGAAGACGATGCGGCATTTCGTGAACGTATCCAGCTTTCATGGGCGCAACTGAATACAGCAGGCGCGCGTAACGCATACCGCTTTCATGCGAAGTCCGCCGATACGGATGTGCTGGATGCCGATGCCTATGGGCCGGAAACCCATAACCGGCCCGGCTACGTTGATGTTTATGTCCTGTCACGCACCGGGGATGGGACAGCGGGACAGCCCCTGCTTGATAAGGTTAACAGCACGCTGAATGCAGATGAAATCCGCCCGTTAACGGACTATGTGACGGTAAAAAGTGCCACGATTGCAAACTATGCCGTTACGGCGGAGCTGGAGATCCCGGAAGGACCTGATGCCAGTACGGTGCTGAATAATGCCATCGATGTTTTACGGTCATACACCATGCTTTCCCATCGGATTAAAACTGTCATCCCGCTGTCCGCCATTTATGCCGCGCTGCAACAATCCGGTGTGGTCCGGGTAAGGCTGATTTCTCCGGTGACAGATCTGGAAGCGGAAGCGGGTAAAGCCCCGTGGTGTACCGCCATTAATGTCACCCGCAGGGAGGTAAGCAGCAATGACGGCTAAGTTTCGATCTCTGCTTCCTCCAGGCGCATTTCATGAAGAGCGTGCGCAGGAGCAGGCCAGCGCTGAGCAAATCGCCACCCTCGATACCAACATGGTGCGCAAGTCCAAAAATCCTGACACCTGTCCGGCGCATCTTCTCCCCTGGCTGGCCTGGGAGCATGCCGTTGATTTCTGGGATGACGGCTGGACAGAGGCGCAGAAGCGACAGGTGATAAAAGATGCCGCTTATGTTCATCAGCACAGGGGAACGGCCGGGGCGGTACGCCGTTCTCTCGGGTCAGTAAACCTGCCCACGACCGTGGTTGAGTGGTGGGAAGACATCCCGTGTGCTGAACCTTACACCTTCCGGATTGAAGTACAGAGCAGTGAGGGGGTCAGTGACGCTCTCTATCATCAGATCCGCCAGCTTACCGAGCGGGCCAAGAACCTGCGCAGCTATCTGAGCAAAATCGATGTGATGGCGAATGTGGGTATGGACGGGGCTTTTTATATTTCGGGTGCGACAACAGCGCATATCGATGTGGACATTTTTGCCGGGGAATCTCATGGCTGATTACTACTCAATTATCACTAACCGGGGTAAAGAACTCGAGGCGGAGGCGCTGGCCAGTGGTCGCCTGATTGTACTGACTCACTTTGTGGTGGGTGACAGTAATGGCAAGCAGGTCAAGCCAGATCCGGCACAAATCCGGTTGATCAATGAAACGTACCGGGGCGATATTGCCGAGCTGGTGGTGTCCCCGGAACAGTCCACGCAGTTAATGGCGAAAATCGTCCTGCCGACCGGGATTGGCGGATTCACCGTTCGCGAAGTCGGTTTAATGACTGACGCCGGGGAGCTCTACGCGGTGGCAAACTGCCCATCGATCGATAAGCCGGTTGGCGGTGTCAGCGTTAATATGCAGTTTCGCCTGGCGGTATCAGACACCTCAAATATCACGCTGAATGTTGCAACAGGTGATGGCTTATTCCTGCGCATTGACCAGAACCTGAAAGAGATAAAAGCGCGTGGCGCGGAAGCACAAAGAACATCGCGTGAGTCCATTGGTGTCCTTGATGGCACGACACAACAAAGAGGGATGGTTCAACTTAACAGCGCTGTGAACAGCACCAGTGAAACGCAGGCTGCCACCCCTGCGGCAGTTAAGATCGCAATGGATAATGCGAATGCGCGGCTGGCTAAAGACCGGAACGGCGCGGATATACCGAATGTCGCATTATTTCTACAAAACCTTAGTTTGGTAGAAACGATAAATCGCGCGGCTGGATCACTGCAAAAAGACCAGAACGGCGCGGATGTTCCACAACCTGATTGGTTCGTGCGTAATATCGGTGCGGCAAGGGCTTTCAGCGGAGCTGTAAATATTGGTGGGAACGGCAACTGGACAACAGCAGAGTTTATCGTCTGGCTTGAAAATCAGGGGGCATTTAATCATCCGTACTGGATGTGCAAGGGGTCATGGTCTTACGGCAATAACCGATACATCACTGATACAGGGTGCGGAATTATTCAGTTAGCCGGTGCGGTCGTTGAGGTTTTGGGCGTTCGTGGTGCGATGACCATTCGTGTTACGACAGCAACAGCCTCAACGGGTGGAGTTACCAGCGCTCAGTTTACCTACACTAATCATGGTGATGACTATTGGCCAGGCTGGCGCAGAGATTTGAAACGCTCAGGCGACACAATGCTCGGTGAACTGAAAATCCATGGAGCCAATGCCCTGAGGATATTTGATGAACAACGAGGTCTGATTTTCCGGCGTTCGGAAGAGAGCCTGCATCTTATCCCAACGCTGGAAAATCAGGGGGAGAATGGCGAAATAGGCCCACTGCGACCACTCAGTATCAATCTGAGAACGGGTGAGGTTATGATTCAACAGAAATTACTCGCAAGCGGTGGTGCTCAGATTAGCAGCTCACTTGGTATTGGGGTTGATAATGTCCTGGGCGAGAATTCAATTGTTTTGGGTGACGCTGATACCGGTTTAAAACAGAACGGCGACGGCATTCTGGATGTTTATGCCAATAGTAGTCAGGTGATGAGAATTGTTCCTGGTGGCGTGCAGGTATTTGGTTGGACTAGCAATTGGATAGCCATGCGCGATCAGCCTTGTTTTACCAGCGTTTTACCTGTGAACGTTGACGGCGCGTCGGCAATTGTCAGGCAGGAACATCCTGACAAACATTTTATCCTTGGCGGGCTGGGTAATCATCAGTTCGGCATTTACATGATTAATAAGTCCCGTTCAGAAAATGGAACTGATGGGTATGCTTTTCTGGACGAAAATGGGAACTGGCAATGTAGCGGGCAAATAGCACCAAGCAACTATGCGAACTTCGATGCGCGTTATCAGCCAAAAGATAATTACGCAACTCAAGCGTGGGTATTGCAAAACTTTGTCCAGAATATCCGACAATCAGGTGTGACTTATATTGGCGCAGAGGAAAACTCAGGTCAGCGCCTGGTGCCAGCCGGAGGTGTGTTAATTGGCTCTCAGGTCAATGGGAAATGGGACAATAACGAGGGGTTTTATTACACCTGGATTCAGCAGAATATCAACGGTAACTGGCTCACAATTGGACGGGTATAAAGAATGCAGTTTTTTAAAAGATTTACTCGCTATCATCCTGTGGAAGGTGAACAGGCTGAATTAGCAGAAAAGCACAACGTAATGTTTTTGCGGTCAGAAGATGGAACAGACTGGTATGAAGCACAGAAGAAATTTGCCACAGATACAATGAAACTTGTCATTGATGACGAGGGGATTATACGCTCTTTTTCCCGTGACATAACGACGCTTTGGCCTGTCGACAAAAGTGTTGCAGAGGTGGAGTACACCACGTCATTCGATGACGTTTGGATCGATGGCGGCTGGCAGTATCGGGACGGGAAAGTATCTCCCCGTGTTTATACGCAGGCAGAGTTAGTAGAGCAGGCCGAAAGAAAAAAATCCGGCCTGCTGTCAGAGGCTATGGCTACAATTGCTCCGCTTGAACGGGCGGTTAAGCTGGGTATTGCTACCAGTGACGAAGTCACCTTGCTTGAAGTCTGGGAGCACTACAGCGTCATGGTGAATCGGGTAGATACTTCAAAACCTGAATGGCCTACGCCACCGGATATTCAGGCCACTTAACATCTGGTGCTGTAGTTAAATCAAGGCGGCGTAGTGCGGTACGATAAGCCCGTAGCGCCGCCTGTTCTGCTTCTTCCTCGTCTGAGATATCAACGTCTTTTTGTGCGTCCTCCAACCAGTCAATCCTCGTTGTAACGTCCGCCATACGGTTGTTTCGTTCGGCCTCGGCGTTTGCCAGATGATCGCGGATTTGCTGCAATTTTCCATCTTTATAAAACCAGTCATCACCCAGCGTGACACGCAAATTAGCTTTTGTTGCAGGAAGCTCAACAACACTCAGGTTAACCGGGAAGAATGCATGAATATTTGTTGTGAACGTTCTTACCAGGCCATCATCGTCATAGCCAATTTTCAGCGTCTTTGACTCATCAATAACTCAATTACGTCATACCAGTCATTACCTTTGTCATCCTGTAAAAACAGAACGTTCTGCCCGCCGATAATCTTTGGTCTGCCGTATCAGCGTCTGCAACACTCACTAACCACCATCCCGGCGTGTTGACAGAAGCCATAGCACCGTTATTAACAATTGTTCCAATGGAGTTTCGCGGCATGGCACCAATATCGGCTACGGTCGCAGGAATTTTTAACACCTGCCATGTTCTTGACGTACCCGCCTGCTTTTGCCACACCAGATAACTTATATTTGCGTCGTATCTGGAGAGCAAAAGAGCACAGTCATTATTTGAGTCTCGAATGCCGACAACATTCACATAAAAATATGTATTCGCAAACTCAGGCATTCCCGGAGGGAAATTAATTGCTGAATTTGTTTCAATAAATAGCGTTTCACCAGCAGCAAACCAATACTGATAAAAATCGAATCCGCGAAGTGCGGGAATTGTCCCTTTACCCAGCCCTTGATCCCCAACTTTAAGAACGCGCCCGGTAGCATCATCAGTTGTTGACGTTGTCAGTGTCGCTGTTGCTGCGGTACCAAGTTGTAGAGCAGTACGCGCTTGCGCTTTGTCTAGGAGGTCATTCAGGTTTTGGCTTTTTTGTAGCGATCCGGCGGCACGATTTATCGTTTCTACCAAAATCACTTATAAAATTTTGTACTATATTATGATGTCAATTTCTAATAGAAAGTATAAAGAAACAACTATTGTTGCTGATAATCTATTTTAATTGTATGTTCAATATTGTAAATTGATAGTACAATGTATGTTGCCACAAAGGGTTAAGATATATTAAGAGGTTTGCGTGATAAAGAACTACAAATTGGTTAAACTTAAGCCCTATGTGATATCAATCACATTTTCATTTTTGCTTTTTTTGTTGTTAGCTGAGATTTCCACTTATTTTATATATAAGGAGCGTATTAGCTCATATACAGAACGAGTATTGAATAGAAGTGTTAGTCTCATTCAACAGATTGATGAAATAAATGATGATTATGAGATGTTTGATGCTTATAGTCCCTGTAGTGAACTACAGCTTCATGCTGTAAGAATCGCTCTATGGCCTTATGCACTTATAAAGGATATATCATTTATTTCTAATGGGGCAATTACTTGTACTGCGTTGTGGGGCAAGTTGCCAGCACCATTATTACTCAACATATACGATAGAAAAGTTGAAAAGGATAACTTGACGTGGTTTTTTGGCGTTTTGTTGGAAAATAATGTTAAAGCTGATTTACTAAGCAACCAAAAATTAGCTATAACGATTTCACCATTTGCTTTTAACAGATTTTTTACAGACCATGAAGAGAAAGGATTTTCATCAATTGTCGGCAATAGAGATCATTCTCTTCATTTGTTTAGGTTTGGTGATCTGGTCGATCTGCTTGAGGTGACTGAACATGATAAATCTTATCAGTTAGGACTTATTACTACGCAAAGTTGTAATGAAAAACATGACATCTGTGTCATGGGAGGAGTTAAATTCCCGTGGGTGAGTTTCGATAATGGGTTAATGATTTTGTTGATTGCATTTACATCTATTGTGACAGGTATCCTTTTAGGGGTTGTTTATAATCAAAAAGTTGCACGCAAGCAATCATTAGTATCAAGATTAAAGAATGCCATAAGAAATGAATCATTATATCTTGTATATCAACCTATTTATAAAATAAAAACCGGTAAGGTTATTGGTGTAGAGGCACTAATTAGATGGGATGATCATGATATTGGTAGCATTCCTCCTGATATTTTTATCCCTATAGCAGAGAGACATAATTTAATTCAAGATTTAAGTGATTTTGTATTTCGAATGGTAGTAAAAGAAGCTAGGCCGCTTTCTGAAAAAATTAATATCTTTATAAGCATTAATGTTAGTTCTCAAGACCTTTTGTCTAAATCCTTTCAAAGAAAAGTGTTTCAGATGATCGATGAATTAAATATAAAACCCGGAATGATAATGATGGAGTTAACAGAAAGGCAGAGTGCGGATCTAAATTCACTCCAAAAGGTAATTTCTTTATTTAAAGATAAAGGCATTTCAATAGCTATTGATGATTTCGGGACAGGTTATTCAAATTTAAACTGGTTATCAAATTTACAAATAGATGAAGTTAAAATTGATAAATCAATTACAGATTCTATCGATGAATGCTCTATAAATAATAATGTATTGTCAGGGTTGGTGGAGATTTTTAAAGATATAACTCACAAAGTCGTTTTCGAAGGTGTAGAAACATCAACTCAGGTGAAATATTTAACTGAAATGTTCCCTGAGTGCGGTGTCCAAGGGTGGTATTACTCAAAGCCACTATCTATAGATAAATTGACAAAATTAGTCGAGGATGCCAATTTGCCTTAACATTTAACACTTTATTTTCATTGTTTTCGCATTCTATATAACACGTGTAACCGCGAGCTATATAAATTTAACTGCAGAAGGATTTTGATATCTTGCCGCATTCAATCTGCGAGTTGGTTCAAAATTGTATGTAATGTCATGTTCGGCTTCATCAGAGAGCTGGCCGAGTTAGGCTTCACGCGTCATTGACTGGGAATATCTTCCACACAGTCTCACCTCTAGGTTGTACTTTGAACTATAGGTTTTAGCTCAGAAAGTGTTGGTATATTAAGTATGGATAAACGCGTAACTAGTTGAATTTTATGAAGTGGAAATATTGTGGATATACCAGCAAGAAAAGTTAAGTTATTGAAAATATTACCAATGAAATCGGTCTCGAAAACCGGAGTAGGGGCAACTCTACCGGGGGTTCAAATCCCCCTCTCTCCGCCACTATTCAAGCACTTGCACGCCTCGCTTTCAACGACAGTTCTCATGGATGTTTTTTTCTTTGAGAATCCTCACAAGTTTATCGTTGTAATGCCCGTGTGATAAAAAAATACGTTTCGTATAAATAAAAAGCCCGCTTCATATGAAGCGGGCTTGCTTGTTTTTGCGTCAATTAGAACTGGTAGACTAAACCAACCGCAACGATGTCGTCAGTTGCGATACCATTGCTTTCATAGAAGCTGTCGTCTTCGTCCAGCAGGTTGATTTTATAATCGACATAGGTGGACATGTTTTTGTTGAAATAGTACGTCATGCCCACATCAACATATTTTACCAGGTCTTTGTCTGTGTAGCGTGGGGTGCCATTGCTATGATGATCCCAGCCGCCTAAATCGACGCCTTTAGATTGCAGGAATGCAACGGAAGGACGCAGACCAAAGTCAAACTGGTATTGTGCAACAACTTCAAAGTTCTGGGTTTTGTTGGCAATACCGCCATCACCGTAAGCGGTCATATTGCGGGTTTCTGCATACATTGCTGCCAGGTATACGTTATAGGCGTCGTATTTGGCACCCACGGTCCAAGCATCCGCTGTTTCACCACCAGCATATTTATTAGCATAGCTACGATCGCCACGGCCAGCAGCTACCTGATTGTTAGAACGGTCAGAACTGGAGTACGCCGCACCAAGACTTAAACCGAAGTCGAAGTCATAGGACGTTGACATACCGAAACCGTCACCATTTTCACGTGTCAGTTTCCGACCGTCAGCATTACCGGTACCTTCGCCTGAACCAGCCTTTTCATTATTACCTTGATATTGCAGGGCGAAGTTCAGGCCATCAGCCTGACCAAAGAAACCTTTATTACGGTAGGTGGCCACGCCGTTGGTACGACCGGTCATATAGACGTCGGTCTGGGTGTAGCTATCGCCACCGAATTCCGGCAGCATATCGGTCCAGGCTTCAATGTCGTAGACCACGCCATAGTTACGACCGTAGTCGAAAGTACCGTTTTGGCCAAAACCTAAACCGGCAAAGGCCAGACGGGTCGCAGAATTTGCGCCTTCACCTTCAGCTGTGTTGGCCTTAATGTTATATTCCCACTGGCCATAGCCAGTCAGCATCTCATTAATCTGTGTTTCGCCCTTAAAGCCCAGACGGGCATAGGTCTGATCGCCATCGTCGCCAGGGTTATCAGAGAAATAACGCAGACCATCGACTTTACCGTACAGATCCAGTTTATTGCCGTTCTTATTATAGATTTCAGCCGCATTTGCTGCGCCTGCAGCTAATAAAGCAGGGAGAAGCAGTGCCAATACTTTTCTTTTCATTATGTATTCCCTTTGCATGATAATTAAAATGAATATGTAGCACTATCCGAGTGACTACATTTGGATACTATCTATGAAGTTCATTTAATTTAAAATATAACATGTAACAAATGTATTTAAAATATTTCCAAATATTTCTTAAGTGCCTTTTTATAACTTTGAATGCATGTGTATTACATTGTTATTTGCAAAATAAATCATTTTTAATCAATGCATTATGTATGGTGCGTTATTTATTTTTGGAGTGTATTTTATTTGTCATGAGAATTTGTTTTTGTTATTCATATAATATATTTGTCGATATTGAGATTTTGGGTTTTATAAATTCATGAGGGTTTTGTTTTCGGTGTGATAATAAAAAATAATTATGTGATGGGGCAAGCAGTGGTTTGCAATGATAATTGTTGCTAAGGTGATTTTCTTTCTACAAAGGGAGATAGCATGGAACTGCACGACTGGCAGTCGCAATTTGAAGCCTGGTTAGCTGATAACCATTCCGGACAAGATGCTGCACATGACATCTTTCACTTTCGACGTGTGTGGATGACGGCGCAAAAGCTGGGTACAGATGCCCCCGTGGACTGGCTGGTGGTGCTGACCGCATGCTACTTCCACGATCTCGTCAGCCTGCCGAAGAACCATCCTGAGCGTCATCGTTCGTCGGTACTGGCAGCTCTGGAAACACGTCGCGTTTTGATGCGCGATTTTCCGGATTTTCCACGACAGCGGTTATCGGCAGTGTGTCATGCCATTGAGGCACACAGTTTTAGCGCCAAAATCGCGCCAGAAACCCTTGAAGCCAAAATCGTGCAGGATGCTGACCGGCTTGAGGCGCTGGGTGCAATTGGTTTAGCGCGCGTATTTGCCGTTTCAGGGGCGTTGGGGGTTTCGCTGTTTAATGCGGAAGATCCGTTTGCCCGCAAGCGTAGCCTTGACGATAAACAGTACGCGCTCGATCACTTCCAGACCAAATTATTGACGTTGCCGTTGACGATGCAAACCGAACGAGGGCGGCATTTGGCACAACATAATGCGGATTTTTTACTGACGTATATGGCGAAGCTGAGTGCGGAGTTAAAAGGAGAATACGAAATGCTGGATCTTGACGCGATTCAACCCTTTAAAGCGCGCTAGTCGCCAGTACGGCTGAAACGTCAACCGTGCTAATTTATGTTAATCTGTCGGTTATCCATTTCTGCCGGTTAAATGTATGCAGGATAATTTTTCAGTAGCAGGCTCCATGAACCCGATGACAGATGAAAACGAGACCGACGTGCAGGTGATGTTGGCCAAGTTGCTTGAAATATATGACGTGAAAACGCTGGTTGCTCATCTGAATGGCGTTGGCGAGAACCGCTGGAGCCCGGCCATCTTTAAGCGAGTGGTTGCTAATGAAACATGGCATCGCCTCAGCGACCGCGAGCTCATTCATCTGAATACTTTGTTGCCGAAACCACCTGCGCATCATCCGCACTATGCCTTTCGCTTTATCGATCTTTTTGCTGGCATTGGCGGTATTCGTCGCGGCTTTGAAGCGATTGGCGGGCAGTGCGTGTTTACCAGTGAGTGGAACAAGCATGCGGTGCGCACCTATAAAGCGAACAACTACTGCGATCCGCTCCAACACCGCTTTAATGAAGATATTCGTGATATCACACTCAGCCATCATGACGGGGTGAGTGACCAGCAGGCGGCAGAACATATTTGCCAGCATGTTCCTGAACACGACGTGCTGTTGGCCGGATTCCCTTGCCAGCCATTTTCTCTGGCTGGTGTATCAAAGAAAAACGCGTTAGGGCGGGCCCATGGTTTCGCCTGTGATACGCAAGGCACGCTATTTTTTGACGTGGTGCGCATTATCGATGCGCGTCGGCCAGCCATATTTGTGCTCGAAAACGTCAAAAACCTGAAGAGTCACGATCAGGGCAAAACGTTTCGCATCATTATGCAAACGCTGGACGAGCTGGGTTATGACGTGGCGGATGCGGCGGATAACGGTCCGGACGATCCGAAAATTATCGATGGGCAACATTTTTTGCCTCAGCATCGCGAACGTATCGTGCTTGTCGGCTTCCGACGCGATCTAAATCTGAAATCAGACTTCACACTGCGGGATATCGTCACGCGTTATCCGCCGCGGCGTACCACGCTGGCGGAACTGCTTGAGCCGACCGTCGATGCGAAATATGTGCTGACGCCGGTGCTGTGGAAATACCTCTATCGCTATGCGAAAAAGCATCAGGCGCGGGGCAATGGATTTGGCTATGGCATGGTGTATCCCGGTAACCCTGATAGCGTAACGCGCACATTATCTGCGCGTTATTATAAGGATGGGGCGGAGATCCTGATTGACCGTGGCTGGGATATGGCGCTGGGTGAAAAAGATTTTGACGATCCGCAGAATCAGCGACACCGCCCACGCAGACTTACGCCCAGAGAGTGCGCGCGTCTGATGGGGTTTGAATCTCCGCAGGGCTATCAGTTCAGGATCCCCGTGTCGGATACCCAGGCTTATCGCCAGTTTGGTAATTCGGTGGTCGTTCCGGCATTTGCGGCGGTGGCCAGGCTGCTGGAGCCGAAAATCAGGCAGGCAGTTGCTATTCGCGAGAAAGAGAATCAGCGTGGCAGACGTTCACGATAAAGCAACACGCAGTAAAAATATGCGGGCGATAGCTACCCGCGATACAGCAATTGAAAAACGCCTTGCCAGCGTGCTGACAGAGCAGGGGGTAACTTTTCGCGTGCAGGATGGGACGTTACCCGGTCGCCCCGATTTTGTGGTGGATGATTATCATTGTGTGATTTTTACTCACGGCTGTTTCTGGCACCACCACGATTGCTATTTGTTTAAAGTCCCCGCGACACGAACGGAATTCTGGCTGGAAAAAATAGGCAAAAATGTCCAGCGCGATGCGCGGGATTGTGAAAAGTTGCAGGTTCTGGGCTGGCGCGTACTGATTGTCTGGGAGTGTGCCCTGCGTGGTCGCGAAAAGCTGGACGATGAAGCGTTATCTGAACGTGTCATCGAGTGGATCTGCGGCGGTGGTGACACCGCGCAGATCGACACTCTCGGTATTCATTTACTGTAACGTTTTTTCCGACGGGGTAGCAACGGCATCCGCTTTAACAGGGAACAGGTATTTCCCCAACGTCACCAGCACCACAGCAAACACGATCACGCCGAGTGCCAGCCATTCGATAGGAGCCAGTCTTTCTCCCCCCAGACCGGTACCTAACAGCACGGCAACAACCGGATTGACGTAGGCATAGCTGGTGGCTAGCGCCGGGCTGACATTGCGGATCAGGAACATATACGCATTAATGGCAATAATGGAACCAAATAGGGCCAGGTAAGCCACCGCCATAAAGCCTGAAAATGTTGGCATGGTGGTCAGTTTTTCCCCGGAGAGTAGCGATGCACACATCAGCACTATACCGGCGGCTAACATTTCAATGGCTCCGGCCATCATGCCAACGGGTAGGGTAATGCGTGAACCGTACACCGAGCCAAACGCCCAGCTTATCGAACCGATCAGGATTAAAATAGCGCCCCACGGATTGCCACTTAAATTGCCTCCGCTGTTTAGCATGATGATCCCTGCTAGCCCAATCGCTATCCCCAACCATTCCAGCTTGCGCGTTTTGATGCCAAAAAAGTGGCTAAAACACAGCGTAAATAGCGGGACGGTTGCGACCACCACGGCGGCAATACCAGAAGGGACATTTTGATGTTCTGCGACGGTGACCAGCCCATTACCCACTGCCAGCAGCAGGATACCAATTAACGCGGCGTTCAGGATTAGGCGTAAGGGGGGCAGCTTATGCCCGCGAATAAGTAAGAAACTTGTTAATAAAATTCCCGCGGAGAGAAAACGTACGGCTGCCATCATTAACGGTGGCCAGCTTTCAACGCCAATGCGAATAACGAAGTACGTGGAACCCCAAATGATGTACAGCGCGAATAGCGCACTGAAAAGCGGTAACAATTGCCTGAAACGCATAATCCCTCACGGTGAAAATAAAAAGGTGCAACATAGTAAACGTCAAAACTATCTTACTGGCGAGACTTATAATTACGTGTTGATGTTAAAAACTTGTTGACCAGAAAGGTCAGTTTCAGCATGGCGTGTTTTACTTCATACTTATCACTGCAAAAAAATAATATTGAGGGTGAAAATTTTGGCAGGAAGTAGCTTACTGACCTTACTCGATGATATCGCCACGCTGCTGGATGATATTTCAGTGATGGGAAAACTGGCCGCGAAAAAAACCGCGGGCGTGCTGGGGGATGATCTGTCGCTTAATGCGCAGCAGGTGTCGGGTGTGCGGGCGAACCGCGAACTCCCGGTAGTCTGGAGCGTGGCGAAAGGATCGTTTGTTAACAAAGTTATTCTGGTGCCGTTGGCGCTATTGATAAGCGCATTTATTCCCTGGGCGATCACCCCCTTATTAATAGTAGGCGGGGCATTTCTCTGTTTTGAAGGGGTGGAAAAGGTTCTGCATTCCCTGGAGGCGCGTAAGCACAAAGAAAGCCCGGAAGAGCGTCAGCAGCGTCTGACTGCTCTGGCCGCACAGGATCCACTCACCTTTGAGAAGGATAAAATCAAAGGGGCAATACGTACCGACTTCATTTTGTCTGCCGAGATTGTCGCGATTACGCTGGGTATTGTAGCGGACGCACCCTTGCTGAATCAGGTGTTGGTACTATCTGGTATCGCGTTAGTGGTGACCGTGGGCGTGTATGGCCTGGTTGGGATTATCGTTAAGCTTGATGACATCGGGTACTGGTTGGCAGAAAAGCGTAGCCTGCTTGCCCAGTCGCTGGGCAAAGGGTTGCTGGTGGTTGCCCCCTGGCTTATGAAAACACTTTCTGTGGTCGGCACACTGGCGATGTTTTTAGTGGGAGGCGGCATTGTGGTACACGGAATATCGCCGCTGCATCATGCGATTGAACATTTTGCTCAGCAGCAAAGTACATTGATTTCGCTAATGCTTCCGACCCTGCTTAACCTGGTGCTCGGCTTTATCATCGGTGGGATTGTCGTTCTGCTGGTAAAAGCTGTCGCCAGAGTGCGCGGAGTTTCGCACTAATTGTTACAGGACTGATTACGCAAAACGCCTCTTTGTCATCTAAGGTGTAAAGGTTTCTCTTGATACAGGAGGCGGGTATGGTCTTTTCTGTCAGTGAGGAAGTCACCTCCAAAGAGGGTGGCCCACGTATGATCGTTACCGGGTATGCCAGCGGAATGGTGGAGTGTCGCTGGTACGACGGCTTTGGCGTTAAACGGGAAGCATTCCGTGAAGATGAACTGGTGGTGCCTGGCGAGCGAAGACAGCTCTCCCAGGATGCCTGAACATTTGGCTCGACCGTAACCTGGTGATCTCTCACCCATTAGTTATATTTATCATTCCGGTGAGAATTATTTACTTGTCAGGCAAAAAAATTGCAGATAAGGTTTGGTTTACATCAGATTTTCTGGTGTAACGAATTTACAAGTGCTTCTTGCATAAGCAAGCTTGATCCCGACCCGATAAGGGCCGGGATTTTTTTCGCCCTCAGTCAGCGATTGATCTCCGACACGCTAAAGTCATGGATATCAAGCTCGAACGCATCGGCCAGTTCATGCCATGTATGGTAATCACGCCCGTCAACGCTGACGCGCTCCGGGTCATCCTGGCTACGATGAATTTCACTCTCGCAGATTTCGTTGATTGCCTTTAGCAGCGCGTCGACATCGACGCTGACTTCACGTTTGGCTGTATCGCTGTACTCTTTCGCGGTTTTCATCCTCATACCTCTCAACCGTTAAGGATACCGGGGGAGCGTACCCAAACATCAGATACGCACAACTTAAGTATAGACCGTCGATAAAACCCGCAATCGCGCGTGCACAGCGCTGCCAGAAAAAGGAATTTGTTCTACACTGGCACAAAGCCACAGGAGGAAAACTATGAAGGTGAATGATCGGGTTACAGTCAAAACGGACGGCGGTCCTCGTCGACCGGGCGTGGTACTGGCAATCGAAGAATTTAGTGAAGGCACCATGTACCTGGTTTCGCTGGAAGACTACCCGCTCGGTATCTGGTTCTTTAATGAATCAGGTCATCAGGATGGTATCTTTGTGGAAAAAGTGGAGTGACATGAGTTCCGCTGTTTGATTCTGACTGGTGGAGTCGCCACCAGTCAGAACGTCTTAGCGCATATTCACAAAGATACCATTGGTGACGTTATCCGTAAGCCTTACAACGTGATAGATAACTTGCTTATTATGCGTTTTAATCTTTCGTTTTATATTCCCCTTATGGGATGACACCGTCTTGGCTTTGATATTCATTTGATCTGATATCTGTATTGTTCCCTGACCCTCCATCCACATACGCAGCATGCTGGATTCGGTTCGACTTAATGATAATGTCGGCAGATTCACATCAATAGCAATATCTACTTCCTTTTTCAGAATATCGCCAAGTAGTTTATCCAGTGAGTCAGGTTTAATCGATTTAGAGCTAATCAATAAATTTTTTCTAACGAGTAGATATTCATCAAAATGCACGTTGGCAATTGCCATAAACACAATAAATAACGTGCTGGGATGCTGATTAATGATTCGCTTTATTTGCTGGCTATTAGCAGGATCGTGGATAAAGCAGTCCTCATTAATAAACACCACAGCGGGTTGTTGAGAGACACAGGCGAGACTGAGTTCATCAACGTTGGAAATGTTGTTGATTTCCCTTTTTTTCACTCCCCGACTTACCAGATATCCGGTTAACCCTAGTCGGGTGTAACTGCATAAATCCATAATAATCGTTGACATGGCATACCCTCACTCAATGCGTAACGATAATTCCCCTTACCTGATTATTTCATCACAACTAAACGGAATAATAACGACCCAAGATGACGCTTTCGCTGTTTTTCAGGCGAATTTACTATCCCGTAAAGTTGCGTATAATTTGCCAGGAAACATCTTAAAGTAAAGTGAATGTTGCGTTATGTGAGTGAGGCAAAAACAAATAAGCCGCGACAGAGATATCCTGGTGGATGTTGTCACTTTTTAAATTTAGGACAATCCTTAGTAAAACAGGATAAAAAATAAGGGTTATTATTTTCCAGGCATTTCGCTGACGATATCGGCCAGTAAATTAAAAATTTCACTGAATAATCGTTCGCAGAATGGCGCAATTAATGGCATTAATGCCGCCATTAGTGAAATACCTACGGTCAGAGTGAGAGGAAAGCCGATGACGAAAACCGACAGCTGTGGCGCCATGCGATTTAACAAACCAAGTGCGAGGTTCAGCGTGAGCAGCAGCGTCATTACCGGCAGGGCCAGCATTAGCCCATTGAGGAAAATCAGGCTGCCCGCCCGTGCCAGCGCGAGAAACGCATTGCTGTTCACCGGATTGCCGCCGATGGGCAGAGTATGAAAAGTATCTACCAGCAGCGATATCAGCCATAAATGGCCGTTAAAGGTCAGGAACAGCAGCATGGCGAGCATGTCGATCAGTCGAGCCAGTACCGGCATATTCAGACGGCTACCGGGATCGAAGAACGTCGCGAAGGAAAGGCCCATTTGCAGGCCAATTAATTCCCCGGCGGTACGTACTGCGGCAAACGCAAACTGCATGGTGAAGCCTAAAGCGATACCGATCAGGATTTGTTGCATTGCCTGCCAAAGCGCGCCAACAGAAAAGATGGGGACGTCAACGGCGGGAATCGATGGGGCGATAACGACGGTAATCATCAATCCCAGCCCCAGCTTTACCCGTTTAGGGATGGCTCGTTCACTGAGGATGGGGGCCGTTGAGATGAGCGCCAGTATGCGCAGCAAAGGCCAAAAGTATAAATTCAGCCAGTGGAGCCACTCAACGCTGGACACCTGCAACATAACGTTGTCTACCCGATGATATAGGGGATATTGCTGAACAGCGTACGCACGTAGTCGAGCAGCAGGTTAAGCATCCACGGGCCAGCAACAATGATGGCAATAAACACCGCGACAATTTTGGGGATGAAGGACAGCGTCATTTCGTTAATCTGGGTCGCCGCCTGCAGAATACTGATGATAAGACCTGTGACCAGAGCGACCAACAGCAAAGGCGCAGCAAGGGCCAGGGCGACCTTCATCGCCTCTGTGCCCATCATCATGACCGATTCAGGAGTCATTTCGCGCCTCTAACTGTAAAAGCTTTGTGCCAGCGAGCCGACAAGCAGCTGCCAACCGTCTACCAACACAAACAGCATCAGCTTGAACGGCAACGCGATTGTGGCGGGCGGTACCATCATCATCCCGAGCGCCATCAGCACGCTGGCAATCACCAGGTCGATAATCAGAAACGGGATAAAAATGGTAAAGCCTATCTGGAATGCTGTTTTCAATTCACTGGTGACATAAGCAGGCAGCAAAATTCGCATCGGCACGGCTTCTGGTCCCTGTAACGGACCGCTGTTTGCTAAGCGCGCGAAGAGTGCCAGATCGGCTTCACGGGTCTGGCGCAACATAAACTCACGCAGCGGCTGGGCGCCTTTCTCCATTGCTTCCTGCATGGAGATCTTCTCTTCGCTGAACGGTTGGTATGCGTCAACGTAGATTTTATCGATCACCGGCGACATGATGAAAAAGGTCAAAAAGAGCGCCAGGCCCAGGAGCACCTGGTTAGGCGGTGCAGAGGGGGTACCCAGCGCATTTCGCAGTAGACCGAAAACGATGATGATGCGGGTGAAGCTGGTCATCATCAGTAAAATTGCAGGCAGGAACGTCAGCGAGGTGATGAACACCAGCGTCTGCACGGGCAACGTCCAGTTTTGTCCGCCGCCCGGCAACGGCTGACTGACCAGACCCGGGAGTTGGGCGAGGGCAACGGGGCTGAAAAGCCACAAGCCTGCCAGCGTAAGGGATAACAAACGGCGCATCAGGATCTCCCAGGACGCTTCAGCAAACTCTTCATCATGGCCTGGAAATCCGCAGGGGAGGCCGTTTTTTCTTCTGCATCGGCAGGTGCCGGGGGCAGGGTGTGCAGGACGTTAATCTGCGAGGCTGTGACGCCAAGTACCAGACGGGCATCTTCGACCTCGACAATCACCACGCGCTCACGTGGACCCAGTGAGGTGCTGGCCGTAACTTTCAACCCGCGCGTACCGGCACTTTTGGGGGCAAACCCTAGACGTTTAATGACCCAGGCCGCCGCCAGGATCAAGACGATGATCCCGAGCAGCGCGCCGCTTACCTGCACCAGCGGTGAGCCGGGAACGGCGGCGGGTTGAGAAACGGTAGCCTGGGTATTCATGATTAACGGCTCAGACGGCGCATACGTTCAGACGGGGTGATAATGTCAGTGATACGCACACCGTATTTATCCGCAACTACGACGACTTCGCCCTGCGCAATCAGATAACCGTTGATCAGAATATCCAGCGGTTCGCCTGCCAGACCATCCAGTGCGACAACCGAACCCTGCGTCAGACGCAGCAGCTCTTTGATGGTCATGCGGGTACGGCCCAGTTCGACGGTCAGCTTGACCGGAATGTCCATGATCAGGTCGATGTCCTGCAAAGCACCGCTGACGTCGCCGCCACCTAACTGCTGGAATACCGCATCGGCCGCACTTTTGGTGGGCGTGGTTTTTTGCTCGTTTAACGCGTCAGCCCACAGATCGTCCAATGCGCCAGTGTTCTCATCGGACGGATTATTCATATCACTCATTTGGGCTGTTCCTCATTCAGCGAATTCAAAATCGGGTTTATCAGATGTTCTACGCGTAACGCATACTGACCGTTTACGGTGCCATACTGGCTGGTCAGCACAGGCACGCCGTCCACATGAGCAATAATGCGGTCGGGTTTTTCAATCGGCAGTACATCGCCGGGTTTCAGTTTTAAAATCTGGGATAGCCGCAGCGGAATGTCGGCAAAGTTTGCCACCAGCTCCAGCTCAGAATGCTGAACCTGACGCACCAGATTATTGCGCCAGTTCTGATCTTCATTACGTGAGTTTTCCAGCGGCGGATTCACCAGCAGCTCACGCAGTGGTTCAATCATGCTGAATGGCAGACAGATGTTAAATTCACCGGTCAGGTTGCCAATTTCAACGTGGAACGGGGTATTCACCACGATGTCGTTCGGAGAGGTGGTGATATTGGTAAATTTCACCTGCATCTCGGAACGAACGTATTCCACTTCCAGTGGGTTGATGGCCTTCCACGCGTCGCTATAGCTTTCCAGCGCCAGCTTCAGCATGCGGTTGATAACGCGCTGTTCCGTGTGTGTAAATTCGCGACCTTCGACTTTCGTCGGGAAACGACCGTCACCGCCAAACAGGTTGTCTACGGCGATAAATACCAGACTCGGTGAGAACACCACCAGACCCGTACCGCGCAGCGGCTTCAGGTGGATTAAGTTCAGGTTGGTCGGAACCGGTAAGTTGCGCGCAAATTCATGGTATGGCTGGATACGGATCGCACCCACGGTAATATCCGGGCTACGGCGCAACAGGTTAAATAACCCCATACGGAACTGGCGCGCAAAGCGTTCGTTAATGATCTCCAACGCCTGTAAACGCTCACGTACCACGCGACGCTGAGTGTTGGGATCATAAGGACGAATATCGCTTTCTTTTGCGATACCTGAAATGGGTTCGTCTTTGGTTTCGCTATCGCCGTTGAGCAATGCGTCGATTTCAGCCTGAGAAAGAATACTGTCGCCCATGTCTTTACCGCAGAATAAAAGCTGTATAAAGAACGTCGGTGACAACCTGTTTCGGCTGTCCAACAACGAGCGGAGTCGCCAGCGTCTCTTTGATGGCGGTAATCAGCTGTTGCTTACCTTCCTCGGTGGCGAGTGTGGCTGCATTCTGACGAGAGAACAGCAGCAGCAAGCGGCTGCGCACTTCCGGCAGATATTCATTAAGACGTGAACGTGTCGCCTCATCTTTCATGCGCAACGTGATACCGATATACAGCACACGGTCTGCATCACCCAGATTGACGGTAAAGGTATCCAGCGCAAAGAACACCGGGGCTGGCGGTGGAGGCGGTTCCGCTTTGACGCTGGCGGACGGCTGCTGCTGCATGCGCCAGTAGCTATAACCCGCAGTTGCGCAGGCGGCGAGGGTAATTAATACCAGCAGAGGGATCCAAATAGCGCGTTTACTTTTTTTGTTAATCGCGGAGTCAGTCATCAGATACGGGCTTCCTGTTTCGGTACAGCTTATGGGCTGATTATCCCGTGTCCTGTCCACGACAAAGCGTGGAAAAGACGCGGATAATCATGCTACCTCTGGCGTTAGGCGAAGATGTCTACTGCGCCATCGCCGCGGGCAGCGGCTTGCAGTGAGGCTGGGGTTGCCAGTATTGCGTCATCTTCAGCAGCAAAAATGTCTTGTCCCTGAGCGCGACCCGCCTGCTGTTGCTGCCCGGAATACTGCTGTTGTCCGGCGAAGCTTTCACTGCTGATGTTGCTTTGCCCCAGTTGGATCCCGCTTTCAGCCAACTGCGTACGCAGCATCGGTAATGCGGCTTCCAGTGCGGCGCGCACGTGACTGTGCGGTGAAACCATTTGCAACTGTGCGAGGTTGTCGTCCATCTTGAGGGAAATATGTACCTGACCCAGGTCCTGCGGATGCAGACGCAGCTCTGCGCTTTGCTGGCCCTGGCGCGTGAACAATGTGACGTGCTGGCTCAGCGATTGCTGCCATTCATGGCTACCTAACGGAGCGCTTAACACCGGCGCGGCCGTCGGTAACGGTTGTGCGTGTGTTTGCGGACCACTTAGCGGGGCCGCAGTCATGCCAATGCTGGTTGGTGACGGGGTGCTGTCGATTTCAGCTCTGGCGTTCGCCGCCGCCGTCAGCGGGGTTAATGTTGGATTGTTTACTTGATTTGCACCACCGCCAGCAACCGTGACATCCGCTTTGCCTTTTTTGGCATCACCCGCCAGCAATTCGCCAGCGTTATCGGCGATAGCACCGTGTGCAGCGCCACGTGACAACGCCGAAAGCGTGGCATCAACTGGGGCTGGTGCGCTGTCGACGGCAGGCGTAGCCAGCGGTTGTCCTGGCAGCATGGCGAACAACGCGCTCAGATTGGCGAGATCGTCATCACTCAGTGTGGTGTTTTTTTCGTCCTGCTGAGCAACTTTGCCCAGTGTCGTCAGGGCATTAGCTTTTAGTGAAGGTGTGAGAGCAGACAACAGTTGCTGAGCGTCCGTCATGTCGGCAAGAGAAGCCTCGGTTTGTAGCTCCTGTTGCGCCAACAGATCGGTTAATTTGACCGACTGCGCGGCATCGCCATTTTTTTGCAGTAACCCTTTTTGCAGCTTACTGCTGGCCGCCTGTAAGTCGGCAAGCGACAGAGGTGCGTCTTTACCCTGCGCGTCGCCCGCGCCTAATGCGCCAGCCAGCAGCGCTAAAAAATCCTCGGGTGAATCTACCGCTTTGCCTGACTGAAGACCTGCGGCTACGTCGGTGTCGGTGGTAATCAGTTGGGGTAAAGTAATCATTCGGGTTTCCTCATAGCTGCGCGCTGAGCAAATTCATCCATTTTTTTCTGATCCAGACGGTTTTCGGCCAGTAACGCCGCCGAGGTTTGTCTGTCCTGCAACGTCTGCCACGCCTGTAATCGTTGTTTTTTGTCGCGCCAACTGTTCAAAGCCATGTCCACTTTTTGCGTCCACTGATTGAGCTGTTGGCGGTGTTGCTCAATCGCTTTTTCCAGCGTCTGAATAAATTGCTGGTAGTTAATCCAGCGATTGCTGGTAATACCCTGGCCCATATCGGTATTCAGATTGTTGCGATACTCATGCTGATAATCGATCAGCATTTTTAACTGTTCTTCCGCCTGCTGACAGCCACGACGCATCTCTCCTAATAAGACAGCGGCGTCATCTACCTCTTTTTCAGCCAGGTCTTTCAGTGTTGCTAACGCACCATGTTGTGCCATGACCTATGCTCTCCTGCTTAATCACACACCAGGGAAAATCAGTTCTAAAGCTTGTAGAGAATCTTCCCAGTCAGCCCGTTCAAAAATGCCTTGCTGTAAGAACGCTTCCAGCTGTGGCCATAAGGCGATGGCTTTATCCAGCATTGGATCGCTGCCTTTGGCATACGCCCCCACGCTGACCAGATCGCGGTTACGCTGGAAGCTGGACAGCAGCTGTTTAAAGTTACGTACCCGTGCATAGTGTTTTTCACTAATGAGCGCGGTCATGGCGCGGCTGATCGAGGCTTCAATATCGATGGCCGGATAGTGACCCGCTTCGGCTAAATGACGAGACAGCACGATGTGCCCGTCCAGTATCGCGCGCGCGGAATCGGCAATCGGGTCCTGCTGGTCGTCACCCTCGGTCAGTACTGTATAAAACGCGGTAACTGAACCGCCGCCGTGGATACCGTTCCCGGCCCGTTCAACCAGCGCCGGTAATTTGGCGAATACTGACGGCGGATAACCTTTGGTTGCCGGCGGCTCGCCGATTGCCAGGGCTATCTCACGTTGCGCCATTGCATAGCGGGTGAGGGAATCCATAATCAGCAATACGTGCTGTCCGCGATCGCGGAAATCTTCGGCGATGCGCGTGGCATAGGCCGCGCCTTGCATACGTAACAGCGGCGAGACGTCCGCCGGAGCGGCAATCACTACCGAGCGTGCGCGACCGTCAGCGCCGAGAATATTTTCAATAAAATCTTTAACTTCGCGGCCACGCTCGCCAATCAGGCCCACGACGATGACGTCGGCCTGGGTATAACGCGCCATCATGCCGAGCAGGACGCTTTTACCGACGCCGGAACCTGCGAAAAGCCCCATACGCTGGCCGCGACCTACGGTTAACAACGCGTTGATGGGGCGTACGCCGGTATCCAGGACGTGTTCTATTGCGGTACGTTGCAGCGGGTTAAACGGCGGCGTAATCAGCGCACCGGTTTCGGTGGTATCCGGGGCGGGCAGTCCGTCGAGCGGTTTGCCGCTACCGTCCAGCACTCGACCCAGCAGAGCAGGGCCAAGCGGTAATTGCTTCCCGCTTTGCAGACCTTCTCCGGCAATGTTCTTCGCGTATACGCGTGCGCCGGGCAGAACGCCTTCGACCTCTTCGAGCGGCATCAGAAACAGACGTTGACCGTTAAAACCCACGACTTCACTTTCGACTTCCTGGGTTTCGTTGCCGTCCTGGCGTTCAATGACGCAGGTGGCACCCAACGGCAGCTGTAACCCCGTGGCTTCCAGCACCAGCCCGGTGGCGCGGGTCAGGCGACCGTAACGACGCACCGCAGGCAGCAGCGACATTTTCTCTTCGAAGTTGTCCAGCGTATTGAGCCAGCGAGTCAGGCGAGTGGTCATCACACGACTCCCGGCGCTGCCAGACGGCAGAGTTCTTGCCAGCGAGTGGCGACGCTGGCATCCAGATCGCCTTCGTCTGCTGAGACTTTACAACCGCCGTGATGCAGCGTGGGATCGCCGCGCAGCCGCCAGCCGTGCAGGCTGAGAGTGGCACCGAGCATCTCCTCAACACGCTGGAGATCGTCCGGATGGACGCGCAGCTGCGGTTTACCGCTAAACAGCGGTTCCTGTTGCAATAACTGTTGGATCTGCTTAATCAGCGCAGCGTTATCCACGATAGGCGTCTGACCAATCACCTGACGCGCAGCTTCCAGCGCCATTTGCATCAGGCGCGAGGCAATGACGCTGTCCAGTGCGTCCAGCGTATTCTGAAACTCGCTCACCAACTGCTGCATGCGGGCATGGATCGGCGCATGCTGCGCGCGCGCCTGGTTCTGGCCTTGCTCCAGCCCCTGGCTCAGACCTTCCTGATAGCCTTGTTCATGACCCTTTTGTCGACCTTCTGCCAGCCCCGCGTTATACCCTTGCTCATGGGCCTGCATTTGCAGCTGTGCGAGCTGTTGTTCAAGCTGTTGCTCTGCTGAAAGCTCGGGTTCTTCCGTCTCTTCGGACAGCGGCGTTTCGCTGTGGTCAGCCAGCACGAACTCTGCCATTGGTGGGGCGAGATCGTCCGGAGTCCAGACTTTCCACGGCAGTTCGTTAGACATAGGTATCCTCGCCGCTGCCGATCACCATCTCGCCGGTTTCCGCCAGACGACGCACAATAAGCAGAATCGCTTTCTGTTCGTTTTCCACCTGCGACAAGCGCACCGGACCGCGGTTGGCAAGGTCGTCGCGCAGAATATCGGCAGCACGTTGCGACATGTTGCGCAGGAACTTCTCGCGTAGTGGCTGTTCTGCACCTTTCAGCGCAATCAGCAGCGATTCGGAATCCACTTCCTGCAGCAGACGCTGGATACTGCGATCGTCGACTTCCACCAGGTTTTCGAACAGGAACATCTCGTCGATAATTTTCTGCGCCAGTTCGCCGTCGAATTCGCGTACGGCGGTAATAACCGCTTCTTCCTGCTGGGTTTTCATCAGGTTGATAATTTCTGCCGCCGTTCTCACGCCGCCCATTTTGCTGCGCTTGAGGTTCTGTCCATCGAGCAGACCGTTCAGTACCTCGGTCAGTTCTGCCAGCGCGGCAGGCTGCACGCCGCCGAAGGTGGCGATACGCAGCATCACGTCGTGACGTAAACGCTCGTCGAACAGCGCCAGAATATCGGCGGCCTGGCCCCGTTTGAGGTGTACCAGAATGGTGGCGATAATCTGCGGATGCTCGTCGCGGATAAGGTCGGCGGCGCTTTGCGGCTCCATAAAGTTGAGCGTTTCAATGCCGCTGGTGGTATCGCGGGTTTCCAGAATATCTTCCAGCAGGCTGGAGGCGCGTTCCTCGCCCAGCGCTTTCACCAGCACGGAGCGCAGATATTCGTTGGCGTTGATATTCAGCGCGGCAAACTGTTCTGCTTCTTGCTCAAACTCGGCCAGCACTTCCGTCAACTGTTTGTTGGAGATCTGGCGTACGTTCGCCATCGCTGTACTCAGCGCCTGAACCTCGCGCGTGGAAAGGTGTTTAAACACCTCTGCCGCGCGATCTTCGCCAATGGTCATCAGCAGGATGACGCTTTTATCGGTACCGGTAAGGGCATTACTCATGATCGTTACTCATCCACTGGCGAATGACCAGCGCCACGACGCGCGGATCGTTATCTGACATTTCACGAATACGCTGGCTCATCACTTCTGCACCCAGACGCTGATTCGTACGACGCTGCTGGGTCTGTTCGTCTTTGCTGAGGCGAACTTCTACCGCTTCTTCGGTTTCCTGACGGATACGCGTTTGTTCTTGTACCGCTTTTGCTTCTTCGCTGCGGCGAACTAACTGCGGGCGAACAGCTTTGCGCCACAGGATCCAGGCAACTAGCAGAACCAGCAACCAACGGCCTGCGGTCATCAACTGATCAATAAAGAACGGCTGTTTCCAGAACGGCAGCTCGCCAATGGAATCGTCGGTCGCCGTGAACGGAGAGTTCACCACGTTCAGGGTATCGCCACGTTTGTCGGAGAAGCCCATCGCTTCGCGAGTCAGGTCCTCAATCTGTTTCATCTGATCGGCGGTTAACGGCAGCGGTTTGCCGTCCGGCAACGTTTTATAGTTGACCACCACTGCAACCGAGAGACGCTGCACATCGCCGACGTTCATTTTGGTGTGGCGAATGGTACGGTCGACTTCATAGTTGCTGGTTTCATTGCGCTGCGTACTGCGTGGACCGGCATTATTGTTGTTATTTGCCGTCTGCGTGGTTTGCGCATTTTGCTGATTAGCCGGAGGGTTGGCGATTGGCGCGGTATTCGCCGGTGCTGGCTGATTGGACAACGCGCCCGGTACGCCGCCCGGTGCTCCGCTCCCGATCTGCTCGCTGACGTTTAACTGGCGTGAACGCAGCACGGCCTGGGAATCATCACCGTTTGGGCGGTACTGTTCTTCGGTTTGCTCTTTATTAGCAAAATCCAGCTGCGCGGTGACCTGCGCATGTACGTTACCGTTGCCGACAATCGGCGACAGGATCGATTCGATACGACGTTGAACGCGGCCTTCGACATCGCTGGCGTATTTCAACTGCGCATCGTTAAGATCGCGGCTGCTGGTGTTTGACTGAGTTAACAGATGACCCGCCTGGTCGACCAGCGTAACGTTGCCCGGCGGTAACCCGGCGACAGCGCTGGAAACCAGATGCGTAACTGCACTGATCTGACCTTCATCCAGTGCACGGCCCGGTTCAAGGTTAACGGTCACGGAGGCTGAAGGCGCTTTTTGCTCACGCACAAACAGCGACGGTTTCGGCATTGCCAGATGCACGCGGGCGCGTTTTACCGGTCCCAGCGTTTCAATGGTACGGGCTAATTCACCTTCCAGCGCACGCTGGTAGTTGACCTGCTCGCTAAACTGGCTGATACCAAACTTTTCCTGATCCAGCAGTTCAAAACCAACGGCGCCGCCTTTCGGCAGACCTTGCTGCGCCAGACGTAAACGTAGTTCGTGGACTTTATCGGCAGGAACTTCTATAGCACCGCTTCCCTCAGTAAAACGATAGGGAACGTTCATCTGCGTCAGTTGGGTGACAATCGCGCCACCATCCTGATCGGAAAGATTGCTGAACAGCGTGCGATAGTCAGGCGCTTTCGCCCACAGGACCATCGCCACGATGATAGCGACGGCAGCGGCTCCCGCCACAATTAAAGGAATTCTGGGATTCGCGCGCAGGCGGTTTAACCACTCGAGAGGTTTAAGCTGGGTTGCAGTCGATGCTGTCGCACTCATCTCGCACCTCGTGGCTTATCGTGGACGGCGTTTTTTGCAAAGTGGAACAAGACTCACTCCCGGGTCAGCAAACTCGAAAAATTGACGGTCTCATTATTTGCGGTTTCGAATTTTTCTATGCGTTAAAAACCGTGGTTTTTTATCGTTATTTAACGCCTTTATCTTATTGACTAACTGGTAATCTCAGCTACGTAAAAAATCATCCAGGGGATCAGAATGTCGGCAATACAGGGGATTGAAGGGGTCATCAGCCAGTTACAGGCCACGGCGATGTCAGCAAAAATGCAGGATGTGCAGCCACAACCGACCGTGAGTTTTGCCGGACAACTGCATGCTGCGTTAGACAGGATCAGCGATGTGCAAACCGCGTCCCGTACGCAGGCTGAGAAATTTACCCTGGGTGAGCCGGGTATTGCGTTAAATGATGTGATGACCGATATGCAAAAAGCGTCGGTATCGATGCAGATGGGTATTCAGGTGCGTAATAAACTGGTGTCGGCCTATCAGGAAGTGATGTCGATGCAGGTGTAGGGACAACGCGCCGAGAATGTTTGCCGGATAAGCGCAGTGCCATCCGGCAACCAGTTACTTCTGAATCAAATAGCGGATCGTTGGGCCATCCTGCTGAATATCCAGCACCGTATAGCCGTGATTACGCGCATCCAGTGGAATATTGTTGATTGACTGCGGGCAATCGCTCACCACTTCCAGAATTTCACCTTTCTTTAATTGCGGCATCGCTTCCAGCGTGGCTACAGCCGGATATGGACACGGTTCGCCGACCATATCGAGGCGATAATCAGGCACGATATTTTTCATACAGACTCCTTGGCAGGCGTCAGCCCTGCGCGACGGAAGAAACGTTTTTCCCAGCCAATAATCAGCATCAGCGCGGCAAACAACAGCAGATAGGTCACCAGCAGACCGCCGAGCGGACCGAAGGTGTTGAGCAGATTCACTTTGTCCCAGTTGGTGGCGAGCGTGGGAGCAAAATCATCCCAGTAGTAGGCCAGGATGGTCGAGCCAATAACGTTGCCCAGACCAACCCACCAGTAATGCACCTGGCCTTCAACGGCGCGGTACATCCAGCCGGTTTCACATCCGCCCGCTAAAACGATGCCAAAGCCGAACAGCAAACCGCCGATCACCGCATTTGGACCCGCCCACATGATTTTAGGCTCGACACCCAGTTGCACATAGCTAAAGATACCGATGGCGCTGACCGCCATCCCGAAGATGATCGCTTTTGCCATATGGGTGCGACCGGAAATCCACAGGTCGCGGAAGGCGGAGGTGAAGCAGATTTGCGCCCGTTCAATCAGCAGACCAAACCCGACGCCGAACAGCATCGCCAGACCGAGCTTGGGTTTATCCATCGCGGTGAGTAGCGCCCAGCCGATCATGCCGATAAACACCAGCATGCCCAGGCGGAAACGGCGACGGGCCTGATCCGGCTTTTGCGTCAACGGCGAAGCGGCGGAGACTTTCTGCATTTTGACCGGAATACGAAATATTGGCAGCAGGGTAAAGCGTGCACCAAACCAGGAGCCAATGGCCGTGGCCAGCGCAAAAAACCAGGCGTGTAGTGAGAACTGCGGAATGCCGGTGAAGAATGCGGCCAGGTTACAGCCCATTGCCAGCCGTGCGCCGAATCCGGCGATTGCCCCGCCGACTATCGCCTGCATAATGCGCACCCGACTGCGCGGCATGCGTAACTTGACGTTGTTGGCCCACAGTGCGGCAGCAAAACAGCCGCCGAACATACCGAGGATCATCATGCCGTCGATGCGGGTCAGGGGCGAGCCTTCGAGATGGATCAGCTTGTAGTATCCCCACTCTTCGGCGTGCACACCAAACAGTTGCAGGATTTGCCCACCCCAGCGGGTGAATTCGCCGGTAACGGCCCAGAAGGTTCCCGTAATGCCGAAATAGTAAGTAGAGAGAATACCCGCTGCGATGACCGCAGGGGCGGGGGCCCAAAATTTAATCAACCAGGCCTGTTTGAAGTGTTGCCATGACATGCGTTGTGCCTCTGAACTCAGAAGGTATGTAACAAGAAGTGTGGATATTACACCGTTCAGATTTTTTGACTATGAGTAATAAGAGGTAACACCGTCTGGATCAATCTTTCTCAACGCTGCCGAAAGGCTGGCGACATCAGGCCTTTAATGCCACAATCCCATTTTCTTCGCATGCAGGATGAATGATGAAAAAATTAGCAATCGTTGGTGTATTTCTGGCGCTTACCGGATGCGCCGAAGTAGAAAATTATAACGACGTGGTGAAAACGCCAGCGCCAGCCGGTCTGGAAGGATACTGGCAGTCAAAAGGTCCGCAACGCAGTCTGGTAAGCCCGGAAGCGATTGCTAGCCTGGTGATAACGAAAGAGGGCGATACGCTGGATTGTCGCCAGTGGCAGCGGGTGATCGCGCTGCCGGGGAAACTGACGATGCTCTCTGGCGATCTCACCAACGTGACGGTGAAACGCGAGCTGTATGAGATCGAACGCGAAGGCAATACGCTGGAATATGACGGTATGACGCTGCAACGGGTGGATCGCCCGACGCAGGAATGTGCTGACGCGTTAAAGAAAACGCCGCTGGCCACGCCACTGCCATAAGCCGTACGCCCCGGTAACCATCGGTCACCGGGGTTGAGCTTTACAACACTTCTTCAATCACCCACACGCTGACGCTCCCGCCGTTACAGAAAAACGTCGCTTCACCGTTTTCATCGGTGACCACGCTTTCTTCACGATTTCCCAGATAGTCCCGCCAGGTTTTATTGCCATAATTGGCGCCGAGATTGATGGTCTTTTCCCCGTCATCGCCGTTAGACAATACCACCACACAGCCGGGATCCTCATCCGTACCGCTGCGGCTAAAAGCGATACAGTTAGGATGATCGAAAAAGAGCGTTTGTACCCCATGCGCGAAGCGCTGGCGTGCGAGGATCAGTTCATCAAGTTGTTCAATGATCGGCATGTCAATAGGATAGGTTTCGCCATCGCCACCGGTGTCTTCGTAATGCGCTCCGTAGAGGTCAGGGTAAAACACCGACGGTACGCCGTTTTCGCGTAACAGGATCAGCGCATAGGCCAGCGGCTTAAACCACGGCTCGACGGGGGCTTCCAGCGCCTGCAAGGGTTGGGTGTCGTGATTGGCCACCAGCGTGACGGCATGAAACGGATCGGCCTCCACCAGAGTGTCGGTGAAAATTTGGCTCATGTCGTAATCGCGGCCCTGACGGGAGGCCTCGTGGAATTTCATCTGCAAAGGGGCGTCAAACAGCATGGTTTTCCCCTCCACCTGATTAATGTAGGTTTGCAGCTTATCGACTTCATGGGACCAGTATTCCGCCACAATAAACAGCGGCTTGGGTGCCACTTCCTGCACGTGCTCGATCCACTCTTTGTAAAACCATGCCGGAATATGTTTCACTGCATCTAAACGAAAGCCGTCACACTGGGTTTGCTCCATTACCCAACGCGCCCAGTATTTGAGCTCCTCAGTCACCGCGTGATTGCGAAAATCAATGTTTTCGCCCATCAGATAATCAAAATTACCCAACTCATCATCAACCTGATCGTTCCAGCCTTCGCCAGTGTAGTCGTTAACGATTTTAAAAATCCCGTCTTCGGTTGGATTCTCGATATGGTCAATGCCGCTGAAGCATTTAAAATCCCAAATGAATTGCGAGTACTGGCCAGCGCGGGCAGGGAAGGTATAGCGCGTCCAGCCTTCGCACTCGACAATCTCATCATCTATTTGCGTGCGATCCTCAGTGTTAACGCGCTGGACGCGGATCTTTTCTTTCTCATCCGCGCCCATTTTGTGGTTAACCACCACGTCCAGCAGTACGGCAATATCATTGTGTTTCAGCGCGTCTATCGCCGCCAGCAGCTGGTTTTTATCGCCGTATTTGGTGGCGACGGTTCCCTTTTGGTCGAATTCGCCCAAATCAAACAGATCGTAGGAATCGTAGCCAACGGAATAGCCGCCGGACGCGCCTTTATAGGCGGGGGGCAGCCATACCATATTGATGCCGATATCATTGAGTCCGCCTGCGCGTTCGGCAAGTTCGGGCCAGAGTTGGCCGCCATCAGGGTAATACCAGTGGAAGTACTGCAATAGTGTGGGATTTTTCATCTTCCGTGCTCCAGAAGTCGTTTGGCCGACCTCTGGAGTATGGAAGATAATTCAGACGAGACGGGAAATTATTGTGGGGCAGTGGGGGCGTCGGGGACTAACAGCATGCCGGAAAGACGGCCATAGGCGTTGTTCAACGTCTTTTGACGTGTCGACTGGCCGATGAGGTTGCTGAGTTCATCCAGGCGCTGTTGTAACAATGTTTTCAGTAACTGTTCGTTATCCAGCGTCTGTTTAATGTACCCGGCCACTAAGTCCTGAATACTTCGCGTAATGCCTGGTGGAGTTTGCTCTTCCATGACCACTTCAATACTTTGCAGATAGGTAACTTCCTGTTCCAGTAAAAGGTCCCATTCACCGCGCTGCGCCAGTTCCAGCAGTGAGTGACTCAGCAGCGCAATGCGCTGCCAACGGTTGATAAACTCCACGGCTGAGGTCATTAACGAGACTCCTGGGACGACGCTTTCGGTGAGATCTGTTTCCAGGCATCTGCAATGTTGCCGAGTAACTCTTCGACTTCTTCAATGGCCTGACAATCATTACGCAAGTTAGCTTGCAGTAAACGGCGGATCATATAGTCATACAACGAGGACAGGTTAGTAGCGATTTCACCGCCAGTTTCCTGATCCAGGCCGGCTTTCAGACCATTGTCGATAATGTTAATGGCTTTGCTTATAGCCTCGCCTTTGGCGACGATATCACCCTGTTGCATAAACAGGCGAGCGCGCACCAGGGCGCTGTTCGCGCCATCAAACAACATTTCAATCAGCTGATGCGGATTGGCGCTCATTACGCCACTCTCTATGCTGACCTGTGCATAGGCTTTGGTACCGCTCGCGGTATACATACTTACCTCGTGTTATCAGGATTTATTCATCGCCGTAAATTGTTGGCTCAGATAGTTACTGGTGTTGTTGAGCTTACTCATCATGGTGTCTAACTGCGTAAACTGTGCCGTGTAACGCGCCACGGTGTCATCAATACTGGCGCTGACAGACAGATACTGTTTAGTCAGTTTTTTCAGCGTTGAGTTAATACTGTCTTGTGCGCTGTCGATAATACCGTCATCAGCCAGGTAGCTTTTTACTTCGGTGGCAATTTTGGTGGTAATACCGGTTTCTTTACCATCGCCAACTAACAGTTCACGCACGGAGGCTGTATTTTCGTTCAGGACTTTTTTCAGCTTATCATCGTCAATTTTTAGCTTGCCGGTTGCGCCGTCCTGCTTAATACCAATTTCATTTAATGTTTTAAAAGCGCCATCACTGGCACCGTTGGCAAATTGTGCACGAATTCCACTTTGAATCGTACGAACAACACTGTCACCAAGCAGCGCTCCGTTATTTTTGTCTTGCGCTTCAGCACCCGGATCAACTTCTTTATATTTGGTCAGCGTATTAAAGGTGTCGATAAGGGAATTATATGAATCGACCCAGCTTTTAATGGCTTCGGTTGCTTTGTCGTTATTCTTTGTTACCGTGACTCGAACGTCAGTGACTTTTTTGGTCAGATCGAGTACTACGCCCTGAGGAGCATCGGTAATTTTATTACTGGAACGTTCAATATCGATACCATTTACGGTTAACTTCGCATTTTGAGCGTTAACCTGTTCCTTCATATTCCCGGTACCGGTTTCGCTGTCATACGCCAGCAGGTCATTTAGCTTGCTGTCTCCCTCAACGGAGATAGTCATTTTATTGGCTTCGCCTTCACTGGCAGTCAGTACCAATTGGTAGTCGCCATCTTTAACCTTAACGATGCTGGCCGAAATTCCGCTATCGGCATCGTTTATCGCTTTGCTGATCTCATCCAGTGAGGTCTGGTCTTTATTCAGCTTAATTTCCAGTGGCTCTTTACGGCCTTCCTGCGTAATTTTTATGGTGCGTGTTTCTGCTGAACTATCACCCAGCGCGTCTTTTGTTGAAGCAATCGTAGTCGTTGAATTGGTTCTTAAAGATTGCGCTTGCGCAAGTTGGGTGACGCTAATGGTATAGATACCCGGTGCCGCCCCAGCTTCGGTGGTCACTTTCAGATCTTCGCTGCTGCTGGTAACGGTCGTGCTTTTGAACAGATCGGCTTTATTTAACGCAGTGTTCGCAGTCTGAAATTTTTCCAGTGCACTTTTTAATGTGCCGTAGGCGGTCAGACGCGCGGTATTATCGCTTTGTTGTTGAGTGATTGGGTTTAAGCGTTTTTTTTCCGCGATAGTCAGGTTGTTCAGCAACGTATCCAGCGGCAGATTTGAACCGACGCCAAGAGAAGTAAATGAAGCCATGCCTAATTCCTTTTGATTGCAAACAGTAGTTAAGCGGGTTATCGGCAATCTGCGCGCAAAGTTTAATGATAGTTTTGTAAAAATAATGCGCAGAATAATGGCATATAAAGAGGGTATTTCTGGGGCTAAGAAAAAAGAGGGCGGAAAGTAAAAATTTTCTAAAGTTCGAATTTAAGGTGCCGATACATGGGTTACGGTGAGAAACCGTGGGCAACAGCCCAATAACATCAAGTTGTAATTGATAAGGAAAAGATCATGGCACAAGTCATCAATACAAACAGCCTGTCGCTGTTGACCCAGAACAACCTGAACAAATCTCAGTCTTCCCTGAGCTCCGCTATCGAGCGTCTGTCTTCCGGTCTGCGTATCAACAGCGCGAAAGACGATGCTGCAGGTCAGGCGATCGCTAACCGCTTTACAGCTAACATTAAAGGTCTGACTCAGGCGTCACGTAACGCCAACGACGGTATCTCCATCGCGCAGACCACTGAAGGTGCACTGTCCGAAATCAACAACAACCTGCAACGCGTACGTGAATTGTCCGTACAAGCAACCAACGGTAGTAACTCTCAGTCTGACCTGGACTCCATCCAGAACGAAATCACCCAACGTCTGAGTGAAATTGACCGTGTTTCAGGTCAGACTCAGTTTAACGGTGTGAAAGTTCTTTCTCAGGACAATAGCCTTAAAATTCAGGTTGGTGCGAACGATGGTGAAACTATTACAATCGATCTCAAGAAAATAACCTCTGATACGTTGGGCTTGAACGGCTTTAATGTGAATGGTAAAGGCTCCGTAGCAAATAAAGCTGCAACTGTTAGCGATCTTACTGCGGCTGGCGCAACTGGTGCTGGTCCATATGTTGTAACCACCAAAAATGCTGCGTTAACATCCGAAGATGCAATTGCACAAATGAAGACGGGTGATACTGTTATTACTACAGGTTGAATCGCCACAGATAATCTAGACACTTCCGAGCCGTTGATAATACTGGTTTTCATATTCTGTCGGTGACATCTGATCGCTAGAACCATGCCGACGCTTACTGTTATAAAACATTTCGATGTAATC
>OJJD01000143.1_pt1 | contig 70954 bp, 79 predicted proteins | sample 1596011 | NCBI WGS metagenome assembly OJJD01 (sample SAMEA4350113, study PRJEB24818) | metagenome | biome: human; feature: gut; material: faeces | place: Denmark | collected 2013-09 | reverse complement strand
GAACTCCTGAGCAGCGCACCATCCTTCATAACCACCCCAATACAAGATGATAACATTGGCTTACAACTCATAACAAAAGCAATTCAATGCCGTCAAGAGGTTACAGGCTAAAAAAACTCTATTACATAGCAGCCAGCATGTTTACCGTACAAGTACAACTCAGGGCATAAAAAAAACCCACTCGGCAGCGGGTTTATACATTTTTTACAACATACCAAATTTGCATGAAGTATATGGCTTTTAATCCAGTTTTGCAATATTTTGCTGTAAAAATGCTGCCTTTTGTTTTGAACGTGTTCTCGTCACAAGCAATAAAGCATCACTATCAAGCTGTAGAAAAATGTGCTTCATTGCAACCCAGCGTTCAGTAAATGTCTCGGACCAGTTTTTTGTTGTCACTCCCACCAATGATGCCAGTGTCTGGTATTCATAGGCCTCACGCCCTGCAAGTTCGCTCTTCACATCCTGTGCAGCCAGCCAGATTAACGTCTTCAGGCGATCCAGTGTCTTACCTGCAATTTTTCTGTTACTTAACAAATCTTTAAACTCGCTCCATGCCCATTGCGTTATGGTGACCTGATGCCCCCATCGAACGCTTTCGCTGTAACACCAAAGCAACCATGCTTTCTGATGTTCATCGAGAGACAAAACCGCGCGGCGCCATGAAGAGGTTGAGAATTCAACCGGGCTGACCAAAGCAATGGATGAACCTTTTGCGTACGACTGCTTACCGGAAGTCGGCGTATTATCCAGCGTAATCATCTTGCCAGTTACCACATCCAGAATGCGCGGCTTCTTTCGTTTGTATGTACCAGTATCAAATTGTGCATGCTCCTGCCAGGCTTCGAGCTGGCCTTTCGTTGCTCCGTTCAAGTCAGCAGTAGCTGCCATAAGTTGCTCACGAACATACTGTAAATATTGGGTATTCATGCAGTAAATCCTTTCTATATTTTGGCATAATTCTTCAACATTCGGTAATCGTTCAAAACCGAATCGGGGAAACGACATAAGCACAGGAGCCCCCAGCGACAGCGAAGGAGTTCTGATATATAAGACTCAGACATCATTCATTCCCCGGTTCTCCAATATCTGTTTCACTCATCATCCATAACTACCTGTAATTGCCCCCCCTTTTTTTGTAACAGTTCTTATATTGCTATATAGAATAGCCATTACTAATGCTTTTAAATTTAATAAAATAAAAATTATAAAAAACATAAAACACCACGCAAACACACTTAATAAAAACACCGTTACATTAAAAGATAATAAAAACCGCAATAAAAAACGAATAAATCAATTGTCTCACGCAATTATAAAACATCATATTGATTACGCACCTTGTATTACAAACTCATGTATGTAAAATACGCGCACCATTCAAAAAAAAGGAAGACAATAACATATGAAAAAAAGTGTCATCGCTGGCGTCTTTATTGCTCTGTCATTTACCACGTGTTCAGCTATCGCGAACAGCCTTGCATTATCATTAGCAAATGATGATGCAGGGAAGTTTCAACCAATACTTAATGATATTTATGGCAATAAACATGAAAACAGAGATGATTACTCACAAGGCTTATTTCTGGGATATAGCCACGATATCTCAGACTCGAGCCAATTATCTCTCCATATTGCGCAAGATATTTACTCTCCATCAGGCAGTAATAAAAGACACAACACAGCTGTAACTGGAGACAGAGCTTTTAGTGCATACACTCACACTGGTATTGAATGGAACTCCCTTGCGAATGACTGGATTCGCTATCGATTAGGTACTGACATAGGTGTTGTTGGCCCCGACGCAGGCGGTCAGAAAGTACAAAATAAAGCTCATGAGATTATTGGGGCAGAAAAATATCATGCATGGGATGATCAAATAGAGAATCGCTACGGTTATACTGTAAAAGGGATGCTATCCATGACACCAAGTATGGATATTTTAGGTGCTAATGTTGGATTATACCCTGAAGTTTCTGCTGTTACTGGAAACTTATTTCAATATGTAGCATATGGCGCAACCATTGCCATTGGTAATGATAAAACCTTCAATTCGGATAATGGCTTTGGTCTGCTGGCTCCCCGTGGTTTAATGCATATGTCCGATACAAGCGGATTCAAATACAAGATTTTTGCAGGTATGGAAAGACGAGATGTCAATCGCAACTATACTCTCGAAGGAAAAACAATACAGACGAAACAAACAACAGTATCGCTAAACAAAACTGTTGATGAATATCAAGTTGGCGCAACAATTGGGTATGCACCTGTAGCCTTCACACTAGCATTTAATAAAGTAACATCAGAATTCAAGACAGGGGATGACTATTCATTTATAAATGGAGCAATCACCTTCTTTTTTTAACTGAATTGAATTCAATCAAAATAACATAAGTCCAACAAAAACATAAAGTGCGAAATGAATGCCAGCTCCATTTATTTCGCACTATAAAAGATTAAAAGTTGCAATAAAATAATAAAATGACTCAGTTACGAAAACCAATAAACTGTGGCCAGTAGTGAGTCGCTCATCATCGGGCTTTTTGGCGAATGAAATTTAGCTACGCTTTCGAGTCTCATCGTCTTCCCCTCTTGCCCTGTTTGACCATCAGGACGCCGTTAACTATTACATGACGCTCGCCTTTGCTGTCTCGGTTGTACTTGAGCACTGTTCCTCTTGCGCAGGAAAGCATCCTCGCCACTTCGGTCTGATTGCCTCGTGTCTGGATAAGAAGCTCTGGTATCGTTTGAATTGTGGCGTTCATGCGTTCTCCAGTTCGGTGATTTTTATTCCAAGCCGTCCGCCTGGTACTTTCACACCACGAATTACGCGAATGTCATCGAATTGCTCGTCGTCTTCCGCAAATCCGGCATGGATAAGGGAGTCGAGTAAACCCTTCAGGATGTTATCTAGGTCGCGGCGGCGGGAGTCTGGAACGTCTGCGATTACTTTGATGCGGAGTCGTGATTTGGTGAAAATATCTAACTTGAGTTGGTGGATGATTTGCTGAACGTCTTTTCGGTATTTCTGGCCTTTATCGCTGATGTAGTATTGGCTTCCCCGTCTTCGCCAGTAGGTATTCACCGACGGCGGGTATGGAAGCACAAACTGATATTCGTTCATGACTTAATCTTCCCCTCCTTCAGCAGTATCGCCTGCGTCCTGATCACGCCTTCGAGGTGGTAAAGTCTGGCGTCTTTGTTGTCGAGAATCCTTGTGCGTCGGTCGATCTCCGCGTGGCAGTCACTACAAGCCCATGCGCCGATCAGGTCGTCAGGCTTCATCCCCGTTCCACAAATTCCAGCCATCCGGTAATGTGCCAGAACTGTAGTTTCAGGATTGCCATTGCATACGCCGTAAATACGTACCTGGCATTCTCTGCCGCGCGCTTCTTTGCGTAGGTTAGCCATTTACCTTCCCTCGCAATTGAAGAATTGACTGAAGGTCTTTTTTAATAAATATGCGAGTGCGAATTGAGCAGTAGTTTTCCTTCATTCTGGCGTAGTAATAGTCCTTTCTTTGCTTAAGTTTGTTGGCATCCGCTGTCATCCAGTCTTTTACAGCAAACTTAATTAGCCAGCGGTGGCAGAGATACCATTTCAGGTAATCACTCATCGTCTTCTTCCTCGTACATTGAGCTATTCGGATCGCTCATCAGTTCTGCACAGCAGTGCTCACACACGTGAACTTCCAGCACATGCAGCTTCTGACCGCAGTTAGCGCACGTTAAAGCTCGCTCGACGCTTTCTTTCTGGTATTGAAGGGATTGGGATGGGCTAAGCATTATTGGATTCTCTGCATCATGAGAAAGACAATCATGGCGGCGCGAAGGGGATTTTCATGTATAGCTCGCTTAGATTTACAGTAGGCCACACCGCGTGCACCCCACTCGTCTTCATCGAGATTGATAATGCTAATCCTGTATTTTTCAATAATCGGCCATGAGTCTGCTGGGTTTGCGCATGGGTTAAAGGATCCGCGCTCAACTTCTACTTCAACTGCGTCTCCGTTTACAATGTCTCCCTCAAATGAGACAAACACCATATCGCCATTCTCACCTTCTTTGTAATCCGGCGATCCGTTATGAATGGCTTCGAATACCGCCACGTTAATTTCAAAATCACTTAACTGTGAATAATCCATTGTCATTTCCTCGCACGATGTCTTAGCCACCGGATATCCCACAGGTGAGCCGTGTAGTTGAAGGTTTTTACGTCAGATTCTTTTGGGATTGGCTTGCGTTTATTTCTGGAGCGTTTCGTTGGAAGGTATTTGCAGTTTTCGCAGATGATGTCGGTGATACTTCGTCGCTGTCGTCTCATTCGTACCTCCTGTCGGTAAATCTGACACCATGACCAATAGCCCAGGCTGTTGTGTACTCGATAAGACTTGCCATACGCTTCACACTCATCTGCGCGCTGCTTTCGCGAATGTTGACGTATTCGCCTTCAAGCCCGGGAAAAACATCAGCTTCCTGTTTTGTTGCCACTGCATGACCGCTGATCAACAAAACCTTCCATTGTTCTGGTTTTAACCATTTGCCGCACCATTGAACCTGACGAGCGATATCCGCCAGCATCGCGTGAAATTTTGCGTTCTGGTCAAGGTTGCGCTTGTAGTCAGTAATGCGGATGGTGACTGGCTTGTCTTTATCGAGTGGTGTTGCGAGGATGGCATTTATTGCAGCTTGCTGTTGTTGCTTAGTTCGGAGGAAGATTGTTTGCTTCATCGAAATTCTTCTCTTTAATTCCAGCGGCTCTGATAGCTTTCATTACTGCAATTACCGTTTTGTCTCTCCCATCCTCATAACCCATCGCATAAGCACCTTCTTCACCATCTTTCCAAAAGTCGTCATTCGATTCGGGCCAGTCAATATCCAGTTCAATAGCTGCTCGCGATGCCTGCCACGTTTGCCAGTGGCCTTGAACATCGTCCATCACGTATTGACCACCAATATCACCACTGCCAATTTCATGGTGATTTTCAGGGTAACGGATAAGGTCTGAGGATTCGCCTCCACGTCGCAACCAACTTTCTTCAAACTGCTTTCTTGATTCGTCCATCGATACTTACCCTCAGTTCAACTCACAAAACTCCACGCCATTTTTGCTACAGCGACAGGCATAACACCGATAATCACCCACAGGAAAATGCTACCGAAAAGCACACCCACCAGGTCTTTACCTTCGCCTACCAACCGGACAAAACTGCTGGCAACAACAATGAACGTCGCCACCATCCACATAGCACCGAGAATCCTCAATGCAGAGAAAATTAACTCAGCCACGATTTACCCTCCCCCAAATAAAAAGGCCTGCGATTACCAGCAGGCCTGTTATTAGCTCAGTGATGTAGATGGTCATTGCCTTACCTCCATAAGCGCCCTATTAATAAACGCCGTCATTGGATTTGCACATCCCCACCCCGTACCATCTGGATTTCTTTTAATTGGCTCCTTCTTCACTTTGCGTTTTGCATAAATAACCGTCTTCCACTTACGCTCAACAACACTCAAATGTCCTTGTTTCACCATATGCCTTGCTGCTTGAGCGATTCTGTTATTTGGTATTCCGGTGATCAGTGCTAATTCATGTGGGGAGAATTGTTCATGAGTTTTCAGATATTCCAGGATGATTTCTTTTCCAGTCACGATCTGCTCCTGTAACTATCCCATGTAAACGCAAGAGTGCACCCGCCGCCATCATTCATCCTGTCAATAACACGCTCACCAATGAATGCAGACAGTTCATCTTTGCTCTGGTTGCTAATCAGGATTGTTGGCTTCATGCGCTCGTAGCGGGTGTTGATGATTTCGAACATGATCATCTTTTCCGCCTCGCTTCCAAACTGCACACCAACCTCATCGATAATTAGCAAGTCAGGTTTAGTGAACTGTCGGATCACTTCATCCTCTGTGCGGGTGGAGTTTTTCGACCATGTTGATTTATATTCTCTGGCAATTTTCAGCGCCGTTGTGAAAATAGCTGAGCTTTGATGTTCCGTAATTGCGTGCCGGGCGATAGCCAGTGCAAGATGATTCTTTCCAGTACCAGGCTTTCCACACATAACCAGCCCACCGCCTTTCTGTAACCTCTCAGGCCATTTGCTGGCGTATGCCTGACACACCCTGAGCACTCTCTTTGCATCGTCGTTGACTGGTTCGTAGTTCTGTAGTGTGCAACCCTTGAATCGTTCAGGAATATCAAGATTATTCAACAGAAACTCGACATTGCGCTTACGTGATTCCTCGTCGATTTTAATCTTCTCTGCCTGTAGCCGAATAAGCTCATCTCTCATGCATTCCGGGCATTCGCTAGGTCTTGAGGCAAACTTAATTGGCCCAGTCGAGTAACGGTTACGCTGCTCAAACTCACCATGTTTTTCACAGATGCCAGTGCCAATTTCTACAGCTGTATGCTCGATAGCAATTGGCGGAGAACTCAATTCTGCAAGTTTTTTCTCAAGTTGGGAGATCTTTTCATCCAGCGTCATGTTCACTCCTGCGCCCATGAAGGCATTTCAGTTTGTCCGTAATCTTTGGTGGCAAAGTTTTCCTGCATAGCTCGATGCTGCGGCCTCGGTTGAGATTTCCCCTTTGGAGTCTTGGGCTCAAAAATCCCCTGCCAACCACTGGCGATGCTCTGGTTTATAATTTCTTCAGGTGTATATCCCTTCTCCAGACTTCTGCTTAGAACGTTGATAGCCTGAGTTACACTTTGCTTAGACTTGATCGACTTACCTATCTCCTTGCGATAGGTAACCCACGACAACCATGTTTCTGCTGATAACCAATCAGGCAACTCTGTTTCTAGCGGGTCGAACTTCTGAGAAACCTTTTTGGGGGATATAGGGGGTTTATTAATATTTTCTTTTGTCTTTAAAGAATGTCTTTTGTGTGTCTCTAACTTCGAGACATTGAGTGTCTCTAATTTGGAGACATTTTTTGTCTCTAACTTCGAGACAAAGTTGCTAACTTGGAGACACTTGCTGAATTGCCACGCAGATACCTCACTGTTTACACCGATTTGATTTCCATCCATAAACAGGCAATTCATTGAAATCAGTTCTTTTTTAGCCTTGTTAACATTCTGCCTTGACAGTCCTGTTAACTGAGCAATTTGCTCATCGGCTATTCGATCTGTTTTCTTATTGAATCCATATGTTTTCCGGACGTAGGCCAGCATAACTTTCAACTGGCGAGCGGTTAAATCGGCACTTGCGATAGCTTCCAGCAGCTCGTTAGCGAATCTGGTGTAACCATCATCGATATCAGCCACTCTTCGCTCCTGTTCAACAGGTTCACTCTTCGGCAGGTAAAATACTTCAGCCAGGCTCATTTCCAACCTCCGCATCAAAGCATTGGGCTTCAAGAAACTTAACCATCACCACACTGCCATCTGTATTAATAACTATCGATGAGTTATATTTGCTTATCAGTTGCTTCGCGTAATCAATTCCGGCGCGAATAAGGAAATTTTTCACCGCAGGAAGATGACCAACTACACTACCCAGACCTTGCTCTATAAGCTCCTCATTAAGATCAAGCTCATTTTCATGGCGAAAAGAAATGAATGAGTCGTAAATTGCGTATTCTGCCGTCTCGCCATTTCTTTCAGGGCCAACCAGCGCCCTTATTTCATTTAGAGATTCAGAAAGATCATTATCTTCAAGCTTGAAAAACTCTCGATTATCACTAAGCCTCTCTTTTGCAAAGGCTTTATGAATGAGTTTTTCATCTGATGCGGGATTATTTGAATGAAAGGCTGCTATCACCTTAAATGGCTTAGGAACGCCAGTAGAGGCTGAAATTTCTTTAGCCCTGACTTCTGGTGAATGCTTAGTCATCCCAATCTTATAAATTCCTGGCATGCACTCATTCGAAAGCACATAAACAAAGCCATTTGATTTAAAATCATCTGGCACCTTCATGCTCTTCAGAACCTGGAATTTGTCATTTTCGTATGTCATAATTACTCCTGTGGATTGATCCAGTCTTTCTACATCAGGCCTCGAAGAATTCGCCGTTCTTCGGGGCTTTTTCTTTTGTCAGCATTCTGGCTACTTTCTTAGCCAGTTCCGCCAACTCCTCGTCTTCAACACCCCATTCAAGAACAGCCAGAAGCATTCCCATTTTTGGGATGAAGCTGTCTTTCCATCGCGAAATTTGCGATTCATTAATCCCTAACGCGTCGGCAACCTTTCGCTGACCACGTACAGCAGTTCGATTCAGGATGTTGCTTGTAATTGCATTCGCTTTCTTGCGAGTACTTGTAAGTTCCATATGTAAGTATTTCCTTAACAAATAAGAAGTTATGCGCATCAACTTATGCGCGTTGTATTCCCGCATTTCGGCGGGAATGAGGACCATGACTGTTAAAGAGCGGTGTTACTATTTGTTTTTCTTGTTGCTTGGGAAAGGACGAACTTCCTCTCCAATCACACTGCCATCAGGCTTTACCGTAACCATGATGTTACGGCCTGCCAGAATGGCCTTGCTGATAGCGCACTGGATTACACCAAAGTCACTGGCTGCTTTAGCCTGTCCATGGATTTTGGCGTAATCGGCAAGTGTCATTCGAATCATATGCACTCTCCGTTATTAACCATGAACAAAGAATACTACAGGTATTCAAAGCAATCAATACTCAGGGTATTTTTAGTTTAAGTACCTTAGCTATTAGAATTAAGCTATGGAAAATAAAAAATCACTGACGACAGAACAGCTCGAAGACGCTAAGCGGCTTAAGGCTTTGTATGAGTCAAAAAAGAAAGAATTGGGAATAACCCAATACTCAATCGCTGATGAACTGGGTATCACCCAAGGAGCGGTAGGGCATTATCTTAATGGCAGAAACGCGCTAAACGTTGAGGTTGCATCTGGTTTTGCACGATTGTTGCAAGTCTCAATTGCTGATTTTAGCCAGTCAATTGCTGCCAAGGTTGCAGAACAGGCAGAAAGCCTTAAGAGCGATGCCAACGTAAGGTATGCAGGGGAATACAGAGCAGGAAAGAGGTATCCGGTGTTAAGCAGTATCCAGGCTGGCTCGTGGTGTGAAGCATGCGAACCATACACCATTAAAGACATAGATGTTTGGCTTGAGTCTGACGCGCATATTCAAGGTAATGCGTTCTGGCTTAAAGTGGAAGGTGATTCAATGACGGCACCGGTTGGGTTAAGCATTCCAGAGGGAACATTCGTTCTTTTCGATACCGGAAGGGAGGCGATCAACGGCAGCTTGGTCATAGCAAAACTTTCTGACTCTAACGAAGCAACATTCAAGAAGCTGATAATCGACGGCGGAAATAAATACCTCAAGGGACTTAATCCTGCATGGCCTCTCGTGCCAATCAATGGAAACTGCAAGATTATAGGCGTTGCAATTGAGACAAAACTAAGGCTGGTTTGATCACGCAAGGTGCGATTATGGTTGGAACCGCTATAGCAAGCTTTTTGGGGATGTTGGCAATCTCGACAATTTACGGCTTAGCGCATGCTTTTATTGCGAAATCTCTATCAGAAAAAATAAGCCAGGCTTGGGCGCATAGATCAGCTCGTTTCATGATTCTAGTGATCATAGCAATACAAGGGATATCTGCATTTATCCTCTATGGATCAAGCTTATACCTATTGTATCAAGGCGCGACATTTACGCCTTACACCAGTGATTACGGAACTCTATACGATGGTAGTGAAGACATCTCTATGGCTTGGATCGTCTTTTGTTTATCTATGGCCGTGTCTGTTGTAGCAGACATCATTAAGGTAATTCTCGTCTTAACCTTCGCTGACTAACCTATAATCCCGGCAGCAATAGCTATCGGGGTCAACTTCACATATCCCGCATAAAAAGCACTGAACAAGCAGACAACGAAAAAATAAATATCCTTTGTATTCATTTGCTTATCATTATTTCACCAAAAATAAATACCTTGGGTATTTACCCAATAAAATACCTACAGTATTCTTTAGCCATCAGCAGGACGCTGGAAGCCAAACGGAACAGATTGGCAGGCTCTTTAACATTGATGGGATTGTCCCGCCGAAATGCGGGAACCAAAGAGTAGTTGGCTTTGGGATTGGATGAATGCGCAGGCTGATGCGCGCAGGAGAGCTTCGGGAGAACAAGGTGCCTGTAAATAAGCCGGAGTTCAGCACCGGCCATCCAATCGCCAAAGTCAATCATCGGAGGTCAACATGACAGTAGTCATTACATATCTGGCTGACGATAACGCCAGAAATCGCCGCAGAGCACGCAGACAGGCTCAACGTGAACAGGCAATGCAAGAGCAGCGACTGGCGCGAAAAATTGCGCTAAAGCTCTCTGGTTGCGTCAGAGCAGATAAAGCAGCATCACTCGGAAGCCTTCGCTGCAAGAAGGCAGAAGAAGTAGAGCGTAAACAGAACCGTATTTACTACCGCAAGCCACGCAGTGAAATGGGTGTGACTTGTGTTGGTCGCCAGAAAATGAAATTAGGCAGCAAACCACTTATTTGAGGTGAGATATGGAAGCATTAGTAGTAGAGCGAAGCGAGGATGGCTACTGGACGCACCCAGAATACGCCAACCTGTTTGGGGATAGAGAGGTAATTTCAGCTGATGAGTTCAGATCTTTCTGCAAGCAGCATGGCATTGAATCATCAATTGTTGAAATGGAAAACGACAACAATCAAACGGTAATTGACGCGTATTTTGAAGATGGGAATCAAAACATCAGTGGATGGGAGCCAAGCATGCCAGATGGAGAAGGATGGTTTGTCGGTTCGATTCACGATACAGAAGACGGTCCGATCTGCGTTTGGTTCAGGAATGTAGATAAGGCCGAATAGTCGGCCTTTATTTTTGGCATAAACAACAGAGGCTAACATGGAATTTAAAGGTACTGAAGGTAAGTGGGAAATAATGATGGATGGCGATGAGATTAAAATCATCCAGGCAGACTCACTTGAAAATGGCGCAGGCTGGCGTTCGTATATTGCAATCTGTGAGGAAGTTCAATGCATTGAAGATGCCAATCTAATAGCGGCAGCACCTGACCTTCTCGAAGCACTTCAGTTATTACTTAAGCAAACCAAAAATAGAACAAAGACAACATATCCAGAATGGTATGGAGCTGTTAATAAAGGTCTTGCAGCAATCAGAAAAGCTCTTGGGGAAGAATGATGAATAAGAAATACATTGTTGAAGTTATAGAGCGAGAAACGAAAGAAGTAATTAAACATTTCGAATTTGATAATTATAGAAAAGCTGACCGCGTAGAAGAAGGATTGTTGCGACAAAGTAATCTCGAAAAATTTGATGTTGTCATGCGATGCGAATAAGCACCTATAGCAGATTTGCGAGTCTGCTATGTGAGCAATGTCGCTCGTAACTAAACAGGAGCCGACTTGTTCTGATTATTGGAAATCTTCTTTGCCCTCCAGTGTGAGGGCTTTTTTATATGCATACCAATAACGCTTCACTCGAGGCGTTTTCGTTATGCAATCAAATATAAGGAGTTACCCATGATGCACTTTCAGCTCGCGGGTAGCGGCGTCATGTCCGCTTTCTACCCGCACGAATCTAAATTATCACGCCGAGTTAAACAATTAATCAGAGCAGCAAAGAAACAACTGGAGGCGTTATGCGCAATGAAATAGCCATCAATCACCAGATGCTTCGTGCTGCACAGAACAAAGCAGTAATAGCCAGATTTATTGGTGATTCAAAAATGTGGCTTGAAGCAAATAAAGCGATGAAATCAGCTATCAACCTTCCGTGGTATCGCAGGAAATGAGTTTTACAGATAACTGGTCAGACGAAGAATTCATTCGTCAGATGAAAGAATTAATCGGTAACGAAGGAGATATTCATGTCACTTGCAACCACAGTGAAGGAGAGCAAGTTACAGAGACGCATGTACACGCAGAAAGCTCTCTGGTATCGCCATAATGGCGACCGCGAAGGAATGCGGGTATGCCTTAATTTGTCCCGAGTTGAAGTATTAAATCAGCGTTATTTCCTTGGGCCGTGTCCATTCTGAGGTGAATTATGGATTTGAATAAATTCGATGAGCCATTCAGCCCTGAAGATATCGAATGGCGAATACAGCAAAGCGGTAAAACACGCGATGGCAAAGTGTGGGCTATGGTGCTGGCTTATGTAACGAACCGGGCAATCATGAAACGCCTGGACGATGTTTGCGGCAAAGCAGGATGGCGCAATGAATACCGCGATATTCCCAACAACGGCGGCGTTGAATGCGGCATATCAATAAAGATTGATTCCGAATGGGTAACCAAATGGGATGCTGCTGAAAACACGCAGGTAGAAGCCGTCAAAGGTGGTCGTTCCGGTGCAATGAAGCGCGCTGCCGTTCAGTGGGGAATCGGTCGGTATCTGTATAACCTTGAGGAAGGTTTCGCACAAACATCTCTCGATAAAAAGCAGGGATGGCACAGGGCAAAACTCAAGGATGGAACAGGATTTTACTGGCTCCCTCCATCGCTGCCGGGATGGGCAATACCAGCATCAGATAACAAACCATCACCAGAAAATACCAACCAGAAATCTCCATCGGTTGACTGCGAACAAATCCTGAAAGACTTCAGCGATTATGCGTCAACAGAAACTGACAAGAAAAAACTCATCGAGCGTTATCAGCGTGACTGGCAATTAATGGCTGGCAATGAGGAGGCGCAGGCTAAATGCGTTCAGGTAATGAACATCAGAGTTAACGAACTAAAACAGGCGGCATAAATGGCAAGCAGAGGCGTAAATAAGGTGATTATCCTTGGTCGGGTAGGACAAGACCCGGAAGTTCGATACTCACCATCAGGTACAGCGTTCGCTAACCTGACAATAGCCACGTCAGAACAATGGCGAGATAAAAATACTGGCGAGCAAAAGGAATTGACTGAATGGCATCGTGTTGCTGTATCCGGGAAACTGGCTGAGGTCGTGGGGCAGTATGTGAAAAAAGTGATCAGATTTATTTCGAGGGAATGCTGAGAACCAGAAAGTGGAAAGACCAGTCAGGGCAAGACCGTTACACAACCGAGGTTCATGTCGGAATTAATGGCGTGATGCAAATGCTTGGCGGAATTGGCGACAGCAAACAACAAGCAGCCAGCAGGCAATCACAGAAGCCACAGCAGCAATCATCACCAGCACAACACAACGAACCTCCGATGGATTTTGACGACGATATACCCTTTGCACCAGTAACTCTCCCCTTCCCTCGTCACGCTATTCACGCAATTTAAGGACTTACATGAATCACTTAATGGTTGACCTTGAAACAATGGGCAACGGGCCATATGCGCCAGTTATTTCTATTGGGGCGGTATTCTTTGACCCGAATACCGGAGAAACAGGAGAAGAGTTCTCGGTAAATATCTCGCTTGAGTCATCAATGCGATATCGGGCGCGTCCTGACGCTTCAACGATTTTATGGTGGCTGGAACAGAGTGAAGAAGCCAGAAAATCGCTAACCAGCAACACTCAGGAGCTTTCAACGGCTCTTTCATGGTTATCTGAATTCATCATAAAGAACGCTAACCACAAATTCGTTCAGGTTTGGGGGAATGGAGCATCATTTGACTGCGTTATTCTCCGAAACAGTTATTCGCTGACAGGGCAGCCAGTTCCGTGGCAGTGGTGGAATGACCGCGACGTAAGAACAATCGTCGAACTTGGGAAGGTAATAGGATTAGACCCTAAGCGAGATATGCCATTCAAAGGAACTCGCCACAACGCGCTTGATGATGCCATTCACCAAGCCAAATACGTTTCAGCGATCTGGAAAAAGTTAGCTAAATAATCAACAGGAGAAAACCATGCCAGCGCCTCTGTATGGTGCGGATGACGCGCGCCGCTGTTCCGGCAATTCCGTATCGGAGGTGCTGGATAAATTCAGAAAAAACTACGATCGGATAATGTCGCTACCGCAGGAAACGAAAGAGGAAAAGGAATTTCGCCATTGTATATGGCTTGCAGAGAAAGAAGAACGCGAGCGAATTTACCAGACATCAATCCGACCATTCCGCAAAGCCACATATACCCACTTCCCTGAAATTGACCCGCGCCTGCGTAATTACCGCTCACGCTATGGCGCTATCAGTAATGACTGAGGAATTTACCATGAGAGGACTTGCATACAATCCCGGCATTCTTCCGGCAGAAATGATTATTCGCCAACGCGCAAAGCCAATGCCATCGAGAGAGGAATTGCTTAAGAGAAAGAGTTTCGGTTCTGTTAATGACAACAAATATCTGAATGCGATGTGGCGGAGTGGGAAGAAATGAAACAAATGACACTAATTGAGATGGATGGTTTTCTGAAAGGTAAATGCATCCCAAGTGATTTAAAGGTTGACGAAACAAACGATGAATATCTTGTCCGTAAGTTCGGTGAACTTGAATCAAAACTAGAAACGGCGTTGCGGGAGTGTCGTTCTGCTGGAATCACGATTGATAACCTTGAGGCTAAATGCGCGAAGATGGCTGCTGAAAATTCCTCGCTTAAGCAATCTGAGAAGGAATTTAATGACTTTTGTCGTGAGGAGTTTAGCGAATGGGAAGATGATATTACTGAAACCCCAGCCACCGATGCTTTTCTGCCTGAAGTGAAGACTGAAGCACGCAAGGAGGGCGCTTACTTTGTGGCGAACAGAATGCTGGCTGCCTGGGAAGCTGGTTTTATTGATGATACTGCGAAGAACGCCGCTGATATTGCCCGGATGATTCTTACCTCTACTGAGTTTATGGCCAATGCGCCGGAAGGCGATTTTGACCGTTCATTCTCTGATGGCGTTCTCGAAGATATCGCCGAACAGCTTCGTAAAGGAGTCATCCAATGAGCAAGATTGACTATCAGGCACTGCGTGAGGCGGCAGAGCGTGCAATTCCGGCAATGGAACGCCTGTTAATGTTGCCAGTTGATGATGATTTGTTAACTGAACAGGAACTTAAGGATTACGGTGTGGATATTGATGCGCTCAACGCCTTCAAATTTCTGACCGGGCCAGAAACCGTGCTGGCACTACTGGATGAACGGGAAAGAAACCAGCAATACATCAAACGCCGCGACCAGAAGAACGAGGATATTGCTCTTACGGTTGGGAAGCTGCGTGTTGAGCTTGAAGCCGTGCAGAAGACATCAGCGGCACGAATCGAAGCTATAGACCGCACTCACAAAATGTTCCAGCGTGAAAAAGATCGAGCCGATGCCGCAGAGAAGTGCATAGCAGAACTGTCTGCTAGCCACAGCAAATTGCGCGACACAATGGCTGGCATCCACAACACAATCCGAATGGATGGCGGCTATACGCCACTGGCAGCAATCCTTAACGCTGCTAAACGCGCATATGAAGAATCAGCAAGCGCAGCTGGCATTCGCATCAAAGGAGAGTGATATGAGCACTATCACTAAAGAACGTATCGAATTGTTCATTAAATCCCCGCTTGATAACGGACTTACTAGTGGCGAACAAATGGAACTGGCACGGATTGCTCTGGCATCGCTGGAAGCAAAACCAATAGGTGCATTCCACATTGCAGAACAGCAAGTTGACGGCACAAGTGACTACCTCAAGGATGGAGAATGGCCTATTGATAATGGAATTATTGAGGTCTACGCCGCTCCGCCAGTACCGGTAGTACCTGCTGCATTACCTGAGAACGACGATGAGGACGGGCATGACATTGATTATCTTGATCCATCTGAAGTTTACGCGCTTGGGCGAACAGCTGGCTGGAACGCCTGCCGCGCCGCCATGCTTCAGGGTAAATCAGAACAACCACAAAACGCACAACAAAATATTCCGGAAAATATTCCCGGTGGCAACTCTCCGGTAACTCCGGATGGTTGGGTTATGGTGCCGAAGGAGTTAACCCCGGAAATGATGAGAGCCGTTCAGATTAGAAGTGAGCTTGGAGGGTATGCTACTTCCAATCTATCTGGTGCATACAATATGTTTTCTGAGTTCTGGAATGTTGCTGTCTCAGCTGCGCCTAAGGTGGATGATTTATGAATCTATATCGCTGCCCATTCTGTGGTTCCACTGTGCTTAACATCGGATACTCATTCAGTATCAGAGGGAAAATGCGCTATGTGTCATGCAAATGTGGTGCCCAAGGACCAGAAAAACGAACTAGATCTGAAGCGATTTCTTCATGGAATAGTCGAATGAAAGTATGGGTTTATGATCCAGAAACAATATTAAACGTTGAAGAGCGCAGGAGAACAGAAGTCTATATTCATAACCTTAATGAAGATGGATTTGCACCAGTGCTTGTAAAGGCTACTCCGCAGGAGGTTAACCGTGGCTAACCTACAACTTGCCGTCAAAGGTGAATACTTCGATGCCATGATTCGAGGAGAGAAAACGGAAGAGTATCGCCTGTGTAATGACTATTGGAATAAGCGAATTATGTTCCGGGAGTATGACCGCCTGATTATCACAAAGGGATATCCGAAGCGCGACGATTCCAGCCGCAGAATTGATGTTCCGTATGACGGATATGAAATCAAGACAATCACACATCCGCACTTCGGTGATAAACCGGTAAAGGTGTTCGCGATAAAGGTGAATATCGGCAATGAATAACAATCCTCGCACTCGCGGGGATTTCTTTTATCTGAACTCGCTACGGCGGATTTTGTTTTATGGAGATGATAAATGCACTTCCGAGTCACAGGTGAATGGAATGGAGAACCATTCAACAGAGTTATCGAAGCAGAGAACATCAATGACTGCTATGACCACTGGATGATATGGGCGCAGATAGCACATGCAGACGTAACCAATATTCGAATTGAAGAACTGAAAGAACACCAAGCCGCCTGATGGAGGTTTTTTTTATTGGAGACAAGAAATGTCAGATTTGTCTATGAAGGTTTTGAAATGGCAATCGACTGGCGATGTTGGCATCAGTAGCGCAACTCTTGCCTCAATCGCATGTGGCCTGAAAAAGAATATCTATGGTCATCACTTCGGCGCTCCCCATGACGCAGCAGACTTCCGACGATGCGTTGCACTTGTTGAGAAGATTCCAGAAATCAGAGATTCATTCGACAAGGTTGCAAAGCGCGTTCCGGCATTCAAAGGCATCCTCAACGAATGGGATTCCCTCGTTGCTCTGTTGAAGTCTGAAATGAAGATACACGGAAACAAAGCACCAGAGACTTACAGGAGAATCAGCGAGTTACGAAAGGACTAACCACAGCCTCACACTCGATGAGGCCTGTTCATGGCTCAATGATATCCAGACCTACCATCGCCGCATCAATGCGGCTTTTCTTGCGTGTAATTGCGGAGACTTTGCGATGTACTTGACACTTCAGGAGTGGAATGCACGCCAGCGACGCCCAAGAAGCCTTGAAACAGTTCGTCGATGGGTGCGCGAATGCAGGATATTCCCTCCTCCGGTTAAGGATGGAAGAGAGTATCTGTTCCACGAATCAGCGGTAAAGGTTGACTTAAATCGACCAGTAACAGGTAGCCTTTTGAAGAGGATCAGAAATGGGAAGAAGGCGAAGTCATGAGCGCCGGGATTTACCCCCTAATCTTTATATAAGAAACAATGGATATTACTGCTACAGGGACCCAAGGACGGGTAAAGAGTTTGGATTAGGCCGAGACAGGAGGATAGCAATCACTGAAGCAATACAGGCCAACATTGAGTTATTTTCAGGACACAAACACAAGCCTCTGACAGCGAGAATCAACAGTGATAATTCTGTTACGTTACATTCATGGCTTGATCGCTACGAAAAAATCCTCGCCAGCAGAGGAATCAAGCAGAAGACTCTCATAAATTACATGAGCAAAATTAAAGCAATAAGGAGGGGGCTGCCTGATGCTCCACTTGAAGACATCACCACAAAAGAAATTGCGGCAATGCTCAGTGGATACATAGACGAGGGCAAGGCGGCGTCAGCCAAGTTAATCAGATCAACACTGAGCGATGCATTCCGAGAGGCAATAGCTGAAGGCCATATAACAACAAACCCGGTCGCTGCCACTCGCGCAGCAAAATCAGAGGTAAGGAGATCAAGACTTACGGCTGACGAATACCTGAAAATTTATCAAGCAGCAGAATCATCACCATGTTGGCTAAGACTTGCAATGGAGCTGGCTGTTGTTACCGGGCAGCGAGTTGGTGATTTATGCGAAATGAAGTGGTCTGATATCGTAGATGGATATCTTTATGTCGAGCAAAGCAAAACAGGCGTAAAAATTGCCATCCCTACAACATTGCATGTTGATGCTCTCGGGATATCAATGAAGGAAACACTTGATAAATGCAAAGAGATTCTTGGCGGAGAAACCATAATTGCATCTACTCATCGTGAACCGCTTTCATCCGGCACAGTATCAAGGTATTTTATGCGCGCACGAAAAGCATCAGGTCTTTCCTTCGAAGGGGATCCGCCGACCTTTCACGAGTTGCGCAGTTTGTCTGCAAGACTCTATGAGAAGCAGATAAGCGATAAGTTTGCTCAACATCTTCTCGGGCATAAGTCGGACACCATGGCATCACAGTATCGTGATGACAGAGGCAGGGAGTGGGACAAAATTGAAATCAAATAATGATTTTATTTTGACTGATAGTGACCTGTTCGTTGCAACAAATTGATAAGCAATGCTTTTTTATAATGCCAACTTAGTATAAAAAAGCAGGCTTCAACGGATTCATTTTTCTATTTCATAGCCCGGAGCAACCTGTGAACACATTTTCAGTTTCCCGTCTGGCGCTGGCATTGGCTTTTGGCGTGACGCTGACCGCCTGTAGCTCAACCCCGCCCGATCAACGTCCTTCTGATCAAACCGCGCCTGGTACCTCTTCTCGCCCGATTCTGTCGGCAAAAGAAGCGCAGAATTTCGATGCTCAACACTATTTTGCATCCCTGACACCAGGTGCAGCAGCGTGGAATCCTTCCCCGATTACCCTGCCTGCGCAACCTGACTTTGTTGTCGGCCCGGCGGGCACTCAAGGTGTAACGCATACCACGATTCAGGCGGCGGTAGATGCGGCAATTATCAAGCGTACCAACAAGCGCCAGTATATTGCCGTGATGCCTGGTGAGTATCAGGGAACGGTATATGTCCCTGCCGCTCCGGGTGGAATTACTCTGTACGGTACAGGTGAAAAACCGATTGATGTGAAGATTGGGCTTTCCCTTGATGGTGGCATGAGCCCTGCCGACTGGCGTCACGACGTCAACCCGCGCGGCAAATATATGCCAGGTAAACCAGCGTGGTATATGTACGATAGCTGCCAGAGCAAACGCAGCGACAGTATCGGTGTTCTCTGCTCTGCGGTCTTCTGGTCACAAAACAATGGCCTGCAACTGCAAAATCTGACCATCGAAAACACGCTGGGCGATAGCGTAGATGCAGGTAACCATCCGGCGGTGGCACTGCGTACTGATGGTGACCAGGTACAGATTAACAACGTTAACATTCTCGGTCGTCAGAACACCTTCTTTGTCACCAACAGCGGTGTGCAGAACCGTCTGGAAACGAATCGTCAGCCGCGTACGCTGGTGACCAACAGCTACATTGAAGGGGATGTGGATATCGTTTCTGGTCGCGGCGCAGTGGTGTTCGATAACACCGAATTCCGCGTGGTGAACTCACGTACTCAGCAAGAAGCGTATGTGTTTGCACCGGCTACGCTGTCCAACATTTACTACGGTTTCCTCGCCGTAAACAGCCGTTTCAATGCTTTCGGTGATGGTGTGGCGCAACTGGGCCGTTCGCTGGATGTTGATGCCAATACCAACGGTCAGGTGGTGATCCGTGATAGCGCCATCAACGAAGGTTTTAACACGGCTAAACCGTGGGCCGATGCGGTGATCTCTAATCGTCCGTTTGCGGGTAATACCGGCAGCGTAGATGATAACGACGAAATACAGCGCAATCTGAATGACACTAACTACAACCGCATGTGGGAATACAATAACCGCGGCGTGGGTAGTAAAGTGGTTGCAGAGGCGAAGAAGTAAGAGCAATTAACTATTTGCCGGATGCGGCGTAAACGCCTTATCCGGCCTACGGTTCGATGCGATTTGTAGGTCGGATAAGATGCGCAAGCATCGCATCCGACAATAAGTGCCGGATGCTGCGAAAATGCCTTATCTGGCCTACAGATTCGATGCGATTCGTAGGTCGGATAAGATGCGCAAGCATCGCATCCGACAATAAGTGCCGAATGCGACCTACATTCACATGGCGCTTTTTACATCTGACGGTTTTTATTGAAGTTAATCAAACTACCCGCCTTGATAATCTCGCGCTCTTCAGCAGTCAGACTTTCCATATAGAGCGTAATTTCCGTTACCGGCGCATCTTCATGGATCACATAACCTTTAAACGTCGTACCCGGATTATCCAGCGCCGCTTTAATGCCAGGGATGTAAATGTAATCCCCCACTTCAAAGGTTGGCACTTCCGCCATCTGCAGCGGTAACATCCCCCAGTTGATGACGTTAGAACGGTAGCGTTTAGTCGCGTACTCTTCGGCAATATTCGCCAGACCGCCAATCACACGCTGGCAGCTCGCCGCCTGTTCACGCGCAGAACCATCGCCTGGTTTCACCGCATATACCATGCTGCCAATTTCAGTTTGCAGCGGATCAATATGCTCCTGACCAGCAATCTGCTTAATGCGCGCAAACACCTCTGTCAGCTCGCTGACATTCCCCGCCAGACGCTGATTTTCCAGCTCAGCAGTCGCTTTACTTCTGCCAACATAACCGGGATCGCGGCGTGACAGGGTAAACTCCGCCAGACCAATCGGATTTGAACGATAAGAAGAGGTTTCACCGGAAGGAATCAGTTCGTCGGTGGTGGTCACTTCGTCGAGGATCTTCGAGCACACTTTCAGGACGATATTGTCAGTCAGCGCACCCAATTCCGGCCAGTCTTTAATGTTCGGTCCGTAAATCAGCGGTTGCTGAGTTGCCCCTTTCACAAAGCCCTGATAAACACGGTTTTTATACGGCGTTACATCGAAGGCGTACTCCGGCACGTTGTCCCAGCAATCAAGTTCGCTGGCAGAGGTTAAATAGCCACCGTTTGCCGCAGTCGCAGCGATAGAACGAGCGTCCATCAACGCCACCGCTGACATCTGCCCATTAGCTGGCTTAGAGCCTTCGCGGTTCGGGAAGTTACGCGTGGTGTGGCGAATACTCAAACCGTTGTTGATTGGCGTATCGCCCGCGCCAAAGCATGGGCCGCAGAACGCGGTTCTGATGATTGCGCCTGCGCCAATCAAATCTGCTACCACACCTTTTTTGGCGAGATCCATAAACACCGGCTGTGATGACGGGTAAACTGCCAGCGAGAAGGTGTCATTGCCACAGGATTGACCGCGCAGTGCATTCGCCGCCGCGATGACGTTTTCGTAGTTACCGCCAGAACAGCCCGCGATAATCCCCTGCTGCACTTTCAGGCGACCATTTTCCACTTTATCCAGCAGCGAGAGTTTGGCTTTACCGTGCGCCACGCGTTCGGACTCAATTTCAATCTCACGCAGAATGTCGGTCAGGTTCTGGTTCAGTGTGTCGATTTCATACACGTTGCTCGGGTGGAACGGCAGCGCAATCATTGGTTTGATGGCGCTTAAATCAACGCTGATGCAGCCATCGTAGTACGCCATCGGTTGAGGGTTAAGCTGGCAGTAATCCTGGCCGCGACCGTGCAGCGCCAGCCAGTTATGCACTTCTTCATCAGTTTGCCAGACGGAGCTTAAACAGGTGGTTTCCGTGGTCATCACGTCAACGCTGTTACGGAAATCGGTAGAGAGCGCGCTAACGCCCGGTCCAACGAACTCCATGACTTTGTTTTTGACGTAACCGTTTTTGAACACCGCGCCAATGATAGCCAGCGCCACATCCTGTGGCCCCACATACGGCGCAGGTTTTCCGGTCAGATGCACCGCAACCACGCCCGGATAGTCGATATCCCAGGTGTCATTAAGCAGCTGTTTTACCAACTCACCGCCGCCCTCACCGACTGCCATTGTCCCTAATGCACCGTAACGGGTGTGGCTGTCTGACCCGAGGATCATTTTGCCGCCGCCTGCCATCATCTCACGCATATATTGATGGATGACCGCAATATGCGGAGGCACAAAAATACCGCCATAACGCTGGGCCGCCGATAAACCAAAAACATGGTCATCACCGTTAATAGTGCCGCCGACGGCGCAGAGTGAGTTATGGCAGTTGGTCAGCACATACGGCAGCGGGAAACGTTCCATACCGGACGCTTTAGCGGTCTGTACAATACCAACAAAGGTAATATCGTGAGAGGCTAATGAATCAAACTTAATTTTAAGTTTATCCATATTTCCGGACGTATTATGCGAAGAGAGAATAGACCAGGCAATAGTGCCTTTTTTGGCTTCTTCTTTTTTAATTTCGCCGGTGAAATGTTCTTCGGCAATTATTTCGTTATTACTGGCGAGAAACACGCCTTTTTCAGATAACTTGATCATCAAATGCTCCAGATATCTGCGCACCGTGAAGTGCGCAGAAAGATAATAAATGGATATACTCTAAATAATTCGAGTTGCAGGAAGGCGACAAGCGAGTGAATCCCCAGGAGCTTACATAAGTAAGTGACTGGGGTGAGCGAACGCAGACGCAGCACATGCAACTTGAAGTATGACGAGAATATTTACAGCATGTTCCAGCCGATCAGCATATTCCACCACCACACGCCGAGGGTGATATGCACCAGGAAGGTTAATATCGTCAGTACCGCACCGACCAACCACCAGGATTTAATATCGTTATAACCCACGCCAAAGATGACCGGACCTGCCGCGCCGCCATAGTGAGTAACCATGCCGCCATAGGAGTTGGAGAACAACAGTGCCAGCGCGGTTAACATTAACGGTGCGCCGGAGACGTTCGCCAGCATGGCAAATACCGGTAACATAGCAACGATATAGGCACTACCGGAAGCGAAGAAATAACGCACGATAATGCTGAGGAAAATAATAACGAAGAAAGCAACGTTACCGTGACCATCAAATGCCAGGTTATTTTTAAAGACTTCAGCTAACCATTCGAAGAATTTAACTTTCGATAATAAGGAGCTTAATCCGATAATACCGCCGTACCAGATTAAGGTATTCCAGCCGCCTTTATTTTTAACCACGTCTTCCCAGGTAACGATACCCAGCAGCAGCATGGTCGCCATAACAACGATTGCCACAGTGGATTCATCAACCCCCAGAAACTTACTGAAAATCCAGCCCAGTAGCGCCAGCACAAAGACACCGAGCAGCATTTTTTCGCGGATTTTCATCGGTCCCAGTTCGGCAAGGCCCGCTTTAGCGATGGTTTTATTATCCACCTTCTTAATTTCTGGCGGATACATGGTATAAATCACCAGTGGGGTGACCAGCAGCATAATGATGCCCGGCAATCCGGCGGCCAGTGCCCATCCACCCCAGCTAATTTGCAGGTGCAGAATGTCGTTGATCATTTTCAGCGCCAGAATGTTCCCCGCCATTGCGGTAAAGAACATATAGCTGGTGGTTTTGGTGACCATGTAAATGGACATCATCAGGTAATGTCCGACACGACGCGGACTTTTTTCCGGTTCGGACCCCAAAGCCACCGCCACGCTGTTGATGATCGGTAACACAATACCGCCCGCACGCGCGGTGTTAGACGGTGTTGCCGGAGCCAGTACCAGATCGAGGAATACCGTAACGTAACCCAGACCCAGCGTGGTGTTACCGATTTTACCAATCAGCAGATAGGCAATACGTTTACCTAAACCGGTGGTCACAAATGCGGCGCTTAAGGTAAACGCCGAGAACACCAGCCAGGTAGTACCTGAAGAGTAACCGCTTAATACGGCGGTGGTCTTAAACGCACCGTCGGATAAGTTACCGACCACCACCATGGAGGCAGCAACGGCAATTAACAGTACGACAGGTTCCGGGAAAGGCTTGATAACCAGCCCCACAATGGCCGCCAGGTAAATACCAAAAAGCACCCACGCCAGTTCGCTTAATCCTGCCGGAGCTGGCATAAAACCAATAATACATGGGATCGCTAATATCAGAATTAGCTTCCATAACGATTTCTTATTCATTTAAAATCCTGTTCTTTCTGTATGACTCATACAGAAGTCCTTTATTGATTATCCTTATCTTGACAACGAATTTTTTCAGGGAAGATAAACTTCACCGGAAAATATTTTTCTGGTCGTCCGAATAACAGATGCGCGTAACGTCGTGGCATCCTGACCTTCATTACTTAAATGAACGTCGAGCGCACCACTGGGGTGTTCAATATTGATATTGCCGTATCCTACAGAAGGGACGATTTGTCGGGTGACGGTGCCTTCCAATGCACAACTACTGGAAATAGCAATAGCACCGGTTATCGCCAGCGCGCGATGGCAAGAATGCGGCATAAAATAACGCACATTAATTGCCCCGCCTTTCTGCGCTGGAGAAATAAGCACAGGTTTAGGGATAACCATATTACTGACATCACCTAAGCCCATTGCTTTACCCGCTTGTAGACGGATAGATTCAATGCGGGCTAATAATGCTTTGTCGGCATCCAGTTCCGCCGGTAATTCATAACCTGTTTTTCCCAGATATTCAGCCGGAATAATGACGACTGGCATCGCCATATCGATACAGGTCACCGGGACATCGTCAAAATAATCAATCTGATTATCAGTCGGGAAAACTTTTCCGGTTTTGGTTCCAGCGGCATTCAGGAAAGTGAGCGCAACCGGTGCGGCAGTACCCGGTACGCCGTCAATTCTGGCACTACCCTCGTACTCGACAACACCATTTGGCGTTTGCACATCAGCTTCGATGAACGTACCCGTATTGACGTTGCGGATACGCACACGGGTGACCGGTGATGTCGCTGCAATCAAACCATTTTCAATGGCGAATGCCCCAACGCCAGAAAGCATATTGCCGCAGTTAGGCGTGGTATCGACACGTTGCTCATGGACGATAACTTGAGCAAACAGATAATCAACATCAGCACGCGGATCGCTGGAACGGCTAATAATGGCGACTTTACTGGTCAGTGGATTACCGCCGCCAATACCGTCAATTTCCAGATCGTTACCGGAACCCATAATTGCCATCAATATTTTATCGCGCTGCGTTTGATCTTCGGGTAAATGTTCCGCTAACAGGAACGCGCCCCTCGAGGTTCCACCTCGCATCATCACGCAGGGTATTTTTTTCATAATAATGCCCTCAATTTAAAAACATAACTTATTGCGATATGGTTACATTAAGGACAAAGCATCTCTAATGACTTTAGCTCAACGATTAATAACATTTTTTCATTAATTTAAGTTGGCTAAATGCAGTTAAAATTTTTAACGACCAGCCACCCAAAATCGTCGCTTCCATTTTCCGGAGTAATAATGAAGCATGAATTATCAAGTATGAAGGCATTTGTCATACTGGCAGAGTCCAGTTCATTTAACAATGCTGCTAAATTACTCAATATTACGCAACCTGCATTAACGCGAAGAATAAAAAAGATGGAGGAAGATTTACATATTCAACTATTTGAGCGTACAACTCGCAAGGTTACGTTAACAAAAGCAGGAAAAAGGTTGCTCCCGGAGGCGCGGGAATTAATAAAGAAATTCGATGAAACGCTTTTTAATATTCGTGATATGAATGCTTATCATCGTGGTATGGTGACGTTAGCGTGTATTCCGACCGCAGTATTTTATTTTTTACCGCTGGCAATCGGTAAATTTAATGAGCTGTATCCCAATATTAAAGTGCGGATTCTGGAACAAGGCACGAATAATTGCATGGAATCGGTGCTGTGTAACGAATCAGACTTTGGCATAAACATGAACAACGTCACAAATTCATCCATTGATTTTACCCCACTGGTCAACGAGCCATTCGTGCTGGCCTGTCGGCGTGACCATCCATTGGCCAAAAAGCAGCTTGTAGAATGGCAGGAGTTAGTGGGTTACAAAATGATTGGCGTACGTTCCTCCAGCGGCAACCGATTGTTGATAGAACAACAGCTAGCCGACAAGCCCTGGAAGCTGGACTGGTTTTACGAAGTGCGTCATCTTTCGACGTCATTAGGACTGGTAGAGGCGGGACTGGGGATTTCGGCGCTTCCTGGTCTGGCAATGCCCCATGCGCCCTATTCTTCGATTATTGGTATTCCACTGGTGGAACCCGTTATACGTCGGACATTGGGGATTATTCGCCGCAAAGATGCCGTGCTTTCTCCGGCAGCAGAACGCTTTTTTGCCTTGCTGATTAATTTGTGGACTGACGATAAAGACAATTTGTGGACCAATATCGTCGAACGCCAGAGACATGCGTTACAGGAGATAGGTTAATACACCGGCGCAGGAGAGACTGCGCCGGTTAAATCAGCGGTTAGTGTGCGTTAACCACCACCCACATTGGTCCCTGCCCGACCGCATAACGGCCTTTTTCATGCAGTAGTCCCTGCTCGCCAACAATTTCGTATACCGAGATGTGGTGAGATTTTTGCCCGGCGGCAATCAGATACTTGCCGCTGTGATCAACATTGAAGCCGCGCGGCTGGGTTTCCGTTGGCTGGAAGCCTTCTTTACTCAACACGCTGCCATCTTCCGAAACGCTGAAAACGGTAATCAGGCTGGCGGTACGGTCGCAGGCGTATAAATGGCGACCATCCGGGGTGATATGAATATCAGCCGCCCAACGGGTGTCGGAGAAGTTTTCCGGCATCATATCCAGCGTCTGGACACATTCGATATTACCGTGCGGATCTTTCAGTTCCCAGACATCCACTGAGCTGTTTAACTCATTGACGCAATACGCATATTGTTCGTTTGGATGGAATACCATATGACGCGGGCCGGCCCCTTCAACGGTGGTCACTTCCGCAGGGTCCTGCGCCACGAGATGACCATCATCGCTGACCGTAAACAGGCAAATGCGATCCTGCTTTAATGCCGGAACCCACAGCGTACGGTTGTCCGGTGAGATATTGGCGGAATGGCAACCGTCCAGCCCCTCGACCACATCGACGACGCCCACTGGCAGGCCATCTTCCAGACGCGTTACGCTCACGTTACCCGCATTGTAAGAACCTACAAAGACAAACTGCCCCTGGTGATCGGTGGAAATATGCGTCGGACTACCCGGCAGCGCAGACTCTGCGGCAAAGGTCAGTGCGCCATCGTCCGGGGCGATACTATACGCCAGGACGCGAAACTCAGGGCGAACACCAACATAGAGATAACGTTTGTCCGGGCTGACCACCATCGGCTGCACCTGCCCCGGCACATCGACAACCTGTGTCAGCGTCAGTGCGCCTTCATGATTCAGGTTCCAGACGTGAATTTGCTGGCTCTCAGGGCTGGCGATATAAACTGTTTGCTTCATGAATGCTCCTTTGCATTTAGCAACTGACTGTAACAGCTAAAATTAGTCGCTTTTGGCGGTGAATGCTGAATTAAAACGCAGAATTTTGTCCGATAGTGGTATCGGTGTACCATTCGCGCAGACGAAAATTCTTAACCTTAATCTGGAATACGCCATGACCACACGCGTGATTGCTCTCGACTTAGACGGCACCTTATTGACCCCGAAAAAGACCCTGCTTCCTTCATCGATAGAAGCCCTGGCCCGCGCTCGCGAAGCAGGCTATCAATTAATCATCGTCACAGGTCGCCATCACGTCGCTATTCATCCTTTTTATCAGGCGCTGGCGCTGGATACACCTGCTATTTGCTGTAATGGCACCTATTTGTATGATTATCATGCAAAAACCGTGCTGGAAGCGGACCCAATGCCCGTTAATAAAGCCCTGCAACTCATTGAGATGCTGAATGAACACCACATTCACGGTCTGATGTATGTGGATGATGCAATGGTCTATGAGCACCCGACCGGGCATGTCATTCGCACGTCTAACTGGGCGCAAACCCTGCCGCCGGAACAGCGTCCGACTTTCACACAAGTCGCTTCTCTGGCTGAAACGGCGCAACAAGTTAACGCCGTATGGAAGTTCGCCCTGACGCACGATGACCTGCCGCAATTGCAGCATTTTGGTAAGCATGTCGAACATGAACTGGGACTGGAGTGTGAATGGTCCTGGCACGATCAGGTTGATATTGCACGCGGCGGCAACAGCAAAGGTAAACGTTTGACGAAATGGGTTGAGGCGCAAGGCTGGTCGATGGAAAACGTCGTGGCGTTCGGCGATAACTTTAATGATATCAGTATGCTGGAGGCCGCTGGTACAGGCGTGGCGATGGGCAACGCCGATGACGCGGTAAAAGCGCGCGCCAACATTGTGATTGGTGATAACACCACCGACAGCATTGCCCAGTTCATTTATAGCCACCTGATTTAATCAGGCGGTTATCGACACACTTTTAATTTGCGCGTACAGCCACAGGCCAGGTTTGATCACCAGTTCATCCCTGGCCCACGGGCTGATACGCGCCCACAGCGTTTTACCTCCGACTTCCAGTTCCACTTCCACCTGGCCGTTGTCGTCATAACTATTAACAACTTTTGCCCGCAATACGTTACGAATGCTGGTTTGCTGCGGCGGTTGTAAAACCAGAGAAACATCGGAAGCCTGAATGCGGATACGTAGCGCAGCTTGCAGCGGTTCGTCCAGCTTATTGACCCACAAATGCTGATCGCCCAGCGCCAGCGCAGTCATCGCGTAATGCGGATGATGCTCAAGTACCGTCACTTTCAGAATGCTACTTTGTTGCTCTTTCGGCAGCCACGGATTCATCACGCTACTACCCCAGACTTCTTCCAGTGCGCCAAAGGCTTTCACCTGACCGTTTTCCAGTACCATCACTCTGTCTGCCAGATGGAGGATCTCATCCAGCGAATGGCTGACATACAACATCGGGATGTTGATTTCCCGCGTCAGACGTTGCAGATAAGGCAACAGTTCGCGTTTACGCGGAATATCCAGTGACGCCAGCGGTTCATCCAGCAACAGCAATTCTGGTGCCGTCAGCAAAGCCCGCCCAATCGCTACGCGCTGTTTTTCGCCTCCGGACAGGCTGCCTGGTAAACGGTCAAGCAACGGTTCAATGCCTAAAAGCGCCACCAGCTTATCGAACTGATCGACCATGCTTTTCGCCATGCCGTAGCGCAGATTGCCACGCACTTTGTAATGCGGAAACAGCCGCGCATCCTGAAAAACATAGCCAACGCGACGCTTTTCTGGCGTCAGGCAGATACCTTTTTCGGCATCATTTAGTACCCGACCATTGAGGACAATCCTCCCTTTTTGCGGGCGCGTCAGTCCACTGATGGCGTTAATCAGCGAAGTTTTTCCGGCACCGGAGACGCCAAAGATAGCAGTGATGCCATTGGCGGGCAGCGTTTCATTAATGGTCAGGCAATGGTTGCCCAAGGTCTGGGAAAAATTCAGTTCCAGCATGATTAGCGCCCCGCCCGTTCACGGCTGATTCTGGCCAGCCATTCTGAAATCAACAGGGAGATCATCGCCAGCGCAATAGAAATAATGCACAGTCTCGCCGCGCCACTTTCCCCGCCGGGGGTCTGGATCAGGGTATACATGGCAGAAGGAATGGTTCGCGTTTCACCAGGAATGTTCGACACAAAGGTGATGGTTGCACCAAACTCACCGAGAGAACGAGCAAAAGCCAGTACCGTACCAACAATAATTCCCGGTAAGGTCAGCGGTAACGTGATAGTAAAGAAAACGCGCCAGCGCCCGGCCCCCAGTGTTCTTGCGGCCTGTTCGAGTTTGACATCAACCCCTTCCAGCGCCAGACGAATTGCCCGCACCATCAGCGGAAACGACATGACGGCGGCAGCGAGAACCGCGCCGCGCCAGCTAAAGGCGAAGGTAATACCAAACCAGTCATACAGACGTTCACCGATAAATCCGCGCCGTCCCATCGAAACTAATAATAAGTAACCGACGACCACGGGCGGTAACACCAGCGGTAGATGCAGTACGCTGTCGAGCAGAGCTTTGCCCGGAAACGTGCAACGCACCAGTAACCAGGCAAAAAAGATCCCAAACGGCAGGCTAAACAGCACAGCCAGGGAAGAAACTTTCAGGCTTAATAAAACTGCCTGCCATTCTGGATCGGTCAGTATCATTACTTGGTTGTAAATCCGTAACGTTTAAAGATTTCCGCAGCCTGCGGCCCTTTCAAATAATCATAAAATGCTTTCACTGTCGCATTGTTATGCTCTTCCACAACAGCAACCGGATATTCCACTTTTTTATGTGAATCTTCCGGGAAGGTGGCAACCACTTTTACCCCTTTGCTGGCAACTGCGTCAGAACCGTAAACAATGCCCAACGGCGCTTCATTGCGTTCGACCAACGCCAGCGCGCCACGAACATCTTCCGCCGGAGCCAGTTTCGGGGAGAGCGTATCCCATGCGCCCAGTTTTTGCAGTGCTTCTTTCGCATAAATGCCAGCAGGGACATGTTCCGGATCGCCAACCGCGAGGCGACCGCCATTCAGCAGCGAAGTCCAGTTGGTTTTGCTGTCGATGGTGAAATCTTTCTGCTCGCTGGCTTTCGGTGCTACAACGACCAGGCTATTGCCGAGCAGTGTCTGGCGCGAAGCCGTATCGATCGCTTTTTTATCAACCGCATAATCCATCCATTTCTGATCGGCAGAGATAAACAGATCCGCAGGCGCTCCCGCTTCAATCTGACGGGCCAGAGTAGATGACGAAGCGAAAGAAGAAACCACATCCACGCCTTTTTCTTTTTTATACTGCGTAGCAATGTCCTGCATTGCGTTAGTCAGTGATGCGGCGGCGAACACCGTGATTTTCCCTTCATCTGCCAGTGTATTGCCAGCAACAGCGAAAGAGAGTGCCGCCCCGGCAAACAAGTTCAACCATTTACGAGCCATTGGTAACCCCTTAATGTAACGTTATGTAGGCGACAATATAACGGCTAGCTCAGAATTTTCCCAGCAGTTATTGCTAACCTTTGTGAGGTAGATAAGAAAAAATATCGGCTGGAAAAGCAGGAAGTTGAGAAAAAGAAATGCCCGACTAAGCGGGCATTCAGGGAATCAATGATTTTGTCCGGGCTGGTCTTTTTTACCAACACCAGAAAAGATGTTGAATACTTCACCAAGACCGTAAATCAGACCCAGGATGATGGCCATCACGACAGGTACCATGATTACGGCGAATACCAGACTTTTTAATAACTCTAACATGGTCAACTCCAGATATAGTCATGAGACTATTCTAACCGCTAAGCACAGAAAAGCACTCCCCTTTTGTGCGGTCAGCTTTGCGTGGCGTTCGTTTTCCGTCACAATAAGACTTTTGCCAGGACATTGTTATGCAGGCCGAAATCCTTCTCACCCTTAAGCTCCAACAAAAATTATTCGCCGACCCGCGCCGGATTTCGCTACTAAAACACATTGCGCTTTCCGGTTCCATTAGCCAGGGAGCGAAAGATGCCGGTATCAGCTATAAAAGCGCCTGGGATGCCATTAACGAGATGAATCAGTTAAGTGAGCATATTCTGGTCGAGCGCGCAACAGGCGGTAAAGGTGGCGGCGGCGCAGTACTGACCCGCTATGGTCAGCGACTGATTCAGCTCTATGACTTACTGGCGCAAATCCAGCAAAAAGCCTTTGATGTGTTAAGTGACGATGACGCCCTGCCGCTGAACAGCCTGCTGGCCGCGATCTCACGTTTTTCACTGCAAACCAGCGCCCGTAACCAGTGGTTCGGCACCATCACCGCCCGCGATCATGATGACGTTCAACAGCATGTTGATGTCTTACTGGCTGACGGAAAAACACGCCTGAAAGTCGCAATTACCGCACAAAGCGGCGCGCGTCTGGGGCTGGATGAAGGCAAAGAAGTGTTGATATTGCTAAAAGCGCCGTGGGTAGGTATTACTCAGGACGAGGCGGTCGCACAAAACGCCGACAACCAATTACCGGGTATTATTAGTCATATTGAGCGCGGCGCAGAGCAGTGCGAAGTATTAATGGCGCTACCCGACGGGCAAACACTGTGCGCCACAGTGCCGGTAAATGAAGCGACTTCTCTTCAGCAAGGGCAGAATGTCACGGCCTACTTTAATGCCGACAGCGTGATTATCGCCACGCTGTGCTAAGCGTGTTGACAATTTGTTATGAAACACGTATCCCTGTCAGTAATCGCTGCACAAAATGGGATATAAAATGTCATCGTTGCAAATTTTGCAAGGCACGTTTCGTCTTAGCGACACAAAAACGCTGCAATTGCCTCAGCTAACGTTAAACGCGGGTGATAGTTGGGCGTTTGTCGGTTCGAATGGAAGCGGGAAATCGGCCCTGGCCCGCGCGCTGGCGGGGGAACTTCCGCTTTTGAAAGGTGAACGGCAAAGCCAGTTTTCCCACATCACTCGTCTCTCCTTCGAGCAATTGCAAAAACTCGTCAGCGACGAATGGCAGCGGAATAACACCGATATGCTCGGCCCTGGCGAAGATGACACCGGACGCACTACGGCTGAGATCATTCAGGATGAAGTAAAGGATGCACCGCGTTGCATGCAACTGGCGCAGCAGTTCGGTATTACCGCCCTCCTCGACCGACGCTTTAAATACCTTTCCACTGGCGAGACGCGAAAAACCCTGCTGTGTCAGGCGCTGATGTCGGAGCCTGACTTGTTGATTCTTGATGAGCCGTTCGATGGCCTGGATGTTGCCTCACGTCAGCAGCTGGCTGAGCGACTCGCCTCGTTACATCAGTCCGGTATTACTCTGGTACTGGTGCTCAATCGCTTCGATGAGATCCCGGAGTTTGTCCAGTTTGCTGGCGTGCTGGCGGATTGCACGTTAGCGGAAACTGGCGCTAAAGAGGAACTGCTCCAACAAGCACTCGTCGCGCAACTGGCGCATAGTGAACAGCTTGAAGGTGTGCAACTGCCGGAGCCGGATGAACCTTCAGCACGTCACGCCTTACCCGCCAACGAACCGCGCATTGTGCTGAACAATGGCGTGGTTTCTTATAACGATCGCCCCATTCTTAATAACCTTAGCTGGCAGGTGAATCCAGGTGAACACTGGCAAATTGTCGGGCCAAATGGTGCAGGAAAATCGACGTTATTAAGCCTGGTTACTGGCGATCATCCGCAAGGTTACAGCAACGATTTGACGCTTTTCGGACGACGTCGCGGCAGCGGCGAAACCATCTGGGATATCAAAAAGCATATCGGTTACGTCAGCAGTAGTTTGCATCTGGATTACCGGGTCAGCACTACCGTGCGTAATGTGATTCTTTCTGGCTATTTTGATTCGATTGGCATTTATCAGGCCGTTTCGGATCGCCAGCAAAAACTGGTGCAGCAGTGGCTGGATATTCTCGGCATTGATAAACGTACGGCTGACGCTCCGTTCCATAGTCTTTCCTGGGGACAGCAGCGTCTGGCGCTGATCGTCCGCGCACTGGTGAAACATCCGACGTTGCTTATTCTCGATGAACCACTACAGGGGCTTGATCCGCTCAATCGCCAGCTTATCCGCCGTTTTGTTGATGTGCTGATTAGCGAAGGTGAAACGCAATTGTTGTTTGTTTCGCACCACGCTGAAGATGCGCCTGCCTGTATTACCCATCGCCTTGAGTTCGTGCCGGACGGTGGACTCTATCGCTATGTGCTGACAAAAATATATTGAGTCGGTAGTGCTGACCTTGCCGGAGGCGGCCTAAGCGCCCTCTCCGGCCAACGGTTCGACGCATGCAGGCATGAAACCGCTTCTTTTTTCAGATAAAAAGCGCAATCATTCATAAACCCTCTGTTTTATAATCACTTAATCGCGCATAAAAAACGGCTAAATTCTTGTGTAAACGATTCCACTAATTTATTCCATGTCACACTTTTCGCATCTTTGTTATGCTATGGTTATTTCATACCATAAGCCTAATGGAGCGAATTATGAGAGTTCTGGTTACCGGTGGTAGCGGTTACATTGGAAGTCATACCTGTGTGCAATTACTGCAAAACGGTCATGATGTCATCATTCTTGATAACCTCTGTAACAGTAAGCGCAGCGTACTGCCTGTTATCGAGCGTTTAGGCGGCAAACATCCAACGTTTGTTGAAGGCGATATTCGTAACGAAGCGTTGATGACCGAGATACTGCACGATCACGCTATCGACACCGTGATCCACTTCGCCGGGCTGAAAGCCGTCGGCGAATCGGTACAAAAACCGCTGGAATATTACGACAACAATGTCAACGGCACTCTGCGCCTGATTAGCGCCATGCGCGCCGCTAACGTCAAAAACTTTATTTTTAGCTCCTCCGCCACCGTTTATGGCGATCAGCCCAAAATTCCATACGTTGAAAGCTTCCCGACCGGCACACCACAAAGCCCTTACGGCAAAAGCAAGCTGATGGTGGAACAGATCCTCACCGATCTGCAAAAAGCCCAGCCGGACTGGAGCATTGCCCTGCTGCGCTACTTCAACCCGGTTGGCGCGCATCCGTCGGGCGATATGGGCGAAGATCCGCAAGGCATTCCGAATAACCTGATGCCATACATCGCCCAGGTTGCTGTAGGCCGTCGCGACTCGCTGGCGATTTTTGGTAACGATTATCCGACCGAAGATGGTACTGGCGTACGCGATTACATCCACGTAATGGATCTGGCGGACGGTCACGTCGTGGCGATGGAAAAACTGGCGAACAAGCCAGGCGTACACATCTACAACCTCGGCGCTGGCGTAGGCAACAGCGTGCTGGACGTGGTTAATGCCTTCAGCAAAGCCTGCGGCAAACCGGTTAATTATCATTTTGCACCGCGTCGCGAGGGCGACCTTCCGGCCTACTGGGCGGACGCCAGCAAAGCCGACCGTGAACTGAACTGGCGCGTAACGCGCACACTCGATGAAATGGCGCAGGACACCTGGCACTGGCAGTCACGCCATCCACAGGGATATCCCGATTAAGGAACGACCATGACGCAATTTAATCCCGTTGATCATCCACATCGCCGCTACAACCCGCTCACCGGGCAATGGATTCTGGTTTCACCGCACCGCGCTAAGCGCCCCTGGCAGGGGGCGCAGGAAACGCCAGCCAAACAGGTGTTACCTGCGCACGATCCAGATTGCTTCCTCTGCGCAGGTAATGTGCGGGTGACAGGCGATAAAAACCCCGATTACACCAGGACTTACGTTTTCACTAATGACTTTGCGGCCTTGATGTCTGACACGCCAGATGCGCCAGAAAGCAACGATCCTTTGATGCGTTGCCAGAGCGCGCGCGGTACCAGCCGGGTGATCTGCTTTTCACCGGATCACAGTAAAACGTTGCCAGAACTGAGCGTTGCGGCATTGACGGAAATCGTCAAAACCTGGCAGGAGCAAACCGCAGAGCTGGGAAAAACGTACCCGTGGGTGCAGGTCTTTGAAAACAAAGGTGCGGCGATGGGCTGCTCTAACCCGCATCCGCACGGACAGATTTGGGCAAATAGCTTCCTGCCTAACGAAGCTGAGCGCGAAGACCGCCTGCAAAAAGAATATTTTGCCGAACAGAAATCACCAATGCTGGTGGATTATGTTCAGCGCGAGCTGGCAGACGGTAGCCGTACCGTTGTCGAAACCGAACACTGGTTAGCCGTTGTGCCTTACTGGGCTGCCTGGCCGTTCGAAACGCTACTGCTGCCCAAAGCCCACGTTTTGCGGATCACCGATTTGACCGACGCCCAGCGCAGCGATTTGGCGCTGGCGTTGAAAAAGCTGACCAGTCGTTATGACAACCTCTTCCAGTGCTCCTTCCCCTACTCTATGGGCTGGCACGGCGCACCATTTAATGGCGAAGAGAATCAACACTGGCAGCTGCACGCGCACTTTTATCCGCCTCTGCTGCGCTCCGCCACCGTACGTAAATTTATGGTTGGTTATGAAATGCTGGCAGAGACCCAGCGAGACCTGACCGCAGAACAGGCAGCAGAGCGTTTGCGCGCAGTCAGCGATATCCATTTTCGCGAATCCGGAGTGTAAGAAATGAGTCTGAAAGAAAAAACACAATCTCTGTTTGCCAACGCATTTGGCTACCCTGCCACTCACACCATTCAGGCGCCTGGCCGCGTGAATTTGATTGGTGAACACACCGACTACAACGACGGTTTCGTTCTGCCCTGCGCGATTGATTATCAAACCGTGATCAGCTGTGCGCCACGCGATGACCGTAAAGTTCGCGTAATGGCAGCCGATTATGAAAATCAGCTCGACGAGTTTTCCCTCAATGCGCCCATTGTCGCGCATGAAAACTATCAATGGGCGAACTACGTTCGTGGCGTGGTGAAACATCTGCAACTGCGTAACAACAGCTTCGGCGGTGTGGACATGGTGATCAGCGGCAATGTGCCGCAGGGTGCCGGGTTAAGTTCTTCCGCTTCACTGGAAGTCGCGGTCGGAACCGTATTGCAGCAGCTTTATTATCTGCCGCTGGACGGCGCACAAATCGCGCTTAACGGTCAGGAAGCAGAAAACCAGTTTGTTGGCTGTAACTGCGGGATCATGGATCAGCTAATTTCCGCACTCGGCAAGAAAGATCATGCCTTGCTGATTGACTGTCGCTCACTGGGGACCAAAGCAGTTTCCATGCCGAAAGGTGTGGCTGTCGTCATCATCAACAGTAACTTCAAACGTACCCTGGTTGGCAGCGAATACAACACCCGTCGTGAACAGTGCGAAACCGGTGCGCGTTTCTTCCAGCAGCCAGCCCTGCGCGATGTCACCATTGAAGAGTTCAACGCTGTTGCACATGAGCTGGACCCAATCGTGGCGAAACGCGTGCGGCATATCCTGACTGAAAACGCCCGCACCGTTGAAGCTGCCAGCGCGCTGGAGCAGGGCGACCTGAAACGTATGGGCGAGTTGATGGCGGAGTCTCATGCCTCTATGCGCGATGATTTCGAAATCACCGTGCCGCAAATTGACACTCTGGTAGAAATCGTCAAAGCTGTGATTGGCGACAAAGGTGGCGTACGCATGACCGGCGGCGGATTTGGCGGCTGTATCGTCGCGTTGATCCCGGAAGAGCTGGTGCCTGCCGTACAGCAAGCTGTCGCTGAACAATATGAAGCAAAAACAGGTATTAAAGAGACTTTTTACGTTTGTAAACCATCACAAGGAGCAGGACAGTGCTGAACGAAACTCCCGCACTGGCACCCGATGGTCAGCCGTACCGACTGTTAACTTTGCGTAACAACGCAGGGATGGTAGTCACGCTGATGGACTGGGGTGCGACTTTACTTTCAGCCCGTATTCCGCTTTCCGATGGCAGCGTCCGCGAGGCGCTGCTCGGCTGTGCCAGCCCGGAATGCTATCAGGATCAGGCCGCGTTTCTGGGGGCCTCTATTGGTCGTTATGCCAACCGCATCGCCAATAGCCGTTATACCTTTGACGGTGAAACCGTGACCCTTTCGCCAAGTCAGGGCGTTAACCAGCTGCACGGCGGCCCGGAAGGGTTCGACAAACGTCGCTGGCAGATTGTGAACCAGAACGATCGTCAGGTGCTGTTTGCCCTGAGTTCAGATGATGGCGATCAGGGCTTCCTGGGTAATCTCGGCGCAACGGTGCAATATCGTCTGACCGACGATAACCGTATCTCCATTACTTATCGCGCCACAGTTGATAAACCTTGCCCGGTGAATATGACTAATCACGTCTATTTCAATCTTGACGGCGAGCAGTCTGACGTGCGCAATCACAAGTTGCAGATTCTGGCGGACGAATATCTTCCGGTTGATGAAGGCGGCATTCCGCACGACGGCTTGAAATCTGTCGCCGGAACGTCTTTTGATTTCCGCAGCGCCAAAATCATCGCCAGTGAGTTTCTTGCCGACGACGATCAGCGCAAAGTGAAAGGTTACGATCACGCATTCTTGTTACAGGCCAAAGGCGATGGCAAGAAAGTGGCGGCGCATGTCTGGTCAGCAGATGAAAAATTGCAGCTGAAGGTCTACACCACCGCTCCGGCTCTTCAATTCTACTCCGGCAACTTCCTCGGCGGCACACCGTCGCGGGGAACCGAACCTTACGCCGACTGGCAAGGGCTGGCGTTGGAAAGCGAGTTTCTGCCGGACAGCCCGAACCACCCTGAATGGCCGCAACCGGACTGCTTCCTGCGTCCTGGCGAAGAGTATTCCAGCCTGACGGAATATCAGTTTATTGCTGAGTAATGTTAAGCCCTCGTCATGAGGGCTTTATCTTCATATTGTTCAAATCACCAGCAAACACCGACATATTTGCAACTCAATATTCACAACAACCTTACACTGCGCCACTATTTTCGCTATGGTTATGCGTAAGCATTGCTGTTGCTTCGTCACGGCAATATAATGAGAATTATTATCATTAAAAGATGATTTGAGGAGTAAGTATATGGCTGTAACTAAGCTGGTTCTGGTTCGTCATGGCGAAAGTCAGTGGAACAAAGAAAACCGTTTCACCGGTTGGTACGACGTGGATCTGTCTGAGAAAGGCGTAAGCGAAGCAAAAGCAGCAGGTAAGCTGCTGAAAGAGGAAGGTTACAGCTTTGACTTTGCTTACACTTCTGTGCTGAAACGCGCTATCCATACCCTGTGGAATGTGCTGGACGAACTGGATCAGGCATGGCTGCCCGTTGAGAAATCCTGGAAACTGAACGAACGTCACTACGGTGCGTTGCAGGGTCTGAACAAAGCAGAAACCGCTGAAAAGTATGGCGACGAGCAGGTGAAACAGTGGCGTCGTGGTTTTGCAGTCACTCCGCCGGAACTGACTAAAGATGATGAGCGTTATCCGGGTCACGATCCACGTTACGCGAAGCTGAGCGAGAAAGAACTGCCGCTGACGGAAAGCCTGGCGCTGACCATTGACCGCGTGATCCCTTACTGGAATGAAACTATTCTACCGCGTATGAAGAGCGGTGAGCGCGTGATCATCGCTGCACACGGTAACTCTTTACGTGCGCTGGTGAAATATCTTGATAACATGAGTGAAGAAGAGATTCTTGAGCTGAATATCCCGACCGGCGTGCCGCTGGTGTATGAGTTCGACGAGAATTTCAAACCGCTGAAACGCTATTATCTGGGTAATGCTGACGAGATCGCAGCGAAAGCAGCGGCGGTTGCTAACCAGGGTAAAGCGAAGTAAACGTCATTCGTTTAAAAATGAGAAAGCCGACTGCAAGTGAGCCGGCTTTTTTGTTGCTAACAATGGAGCACATTGCCTGATGCGACGCTGCGCGTCTTATCAGGCCTGTGGTGATTCATCGGATACGCCACTCTGACGGCGCATCCGACAATTAAACCTTACCCGCGACGCGCTTTTACTGCATTCGCCAGTTGACGTAACAGAGCATCGGTATCTTCCCAGCCGATGCAGGCATCGGTGATGCTCTTACCGTAGGCCAGCGGCTCCCCGCTCTCGAGGCTCTGATTGCCTTCCACCAGATGGCTTTCCACCATCACGCCAATAATGGCTGTTTCGCCACCGGCAATCTGCTGGCAAACGTCAGCACACACATCCATCTGCTTTTTGAATTGTTTGGACGAGTTAGCATGGCTGAAATCGATCATCACCTGTGCTGGCAGGCCTGCTTTGTTCAGCCCTTCTTTCACTTCAGCAACGTGCTTCGCGCTGTAGTTAGGCTCTTTACCGCCGCGCAGAATGATATGGCAATCACCGTTACCGCTGGTATTCACAATCGCCGAATGCCCCCATTTAGTTACGGACAGGAAGCAGTGCGGCGCACCGGCGGCATTAATGGCATCGATAGCCACTTTAATCGTACCGTCTGTGCCATTTTTAAAACCTACCGGACAAGAAAGACCAGACGCCAGTTCGCGGTGCACCTGCGATTCGGTGGTACGTGCACCAATTGCGCCCCAGCTCATCAGGTCAGCGAGATATTGTGGGGTGATCATATCGAGAAACTCACCCGCCGCTGGCAGACCGCTGTCGTTAATATCAAGCAGCAATTTACGGGCTATACGCAGACCGTCGTTGATCTGGAAGCTGTTATCCATATGCGGATCGTTAATCAGCCCTTTCCAGCCCACCGTGGTACGCGGCTTTTCAAAATAGACGCGCATTACGATTTCCAGCTCATCTTTCAGCTCTTCACGCAGCGCCAGCAAGCGAGTGGCATACTCTTTTGCTGCGACAGGATCATGAATTGAGCATGGGCCAATCACCACCAACAGGCGATCATCATTACCTTTCAGGATCTTATGGATCGCTTTTCGGGCATGGGCAACCGTATTCGCGGCATTTTCAGTAGCGGGGAATTTTTCCAGCAATGCGACAGGAGGAAGTAACTCTTTGATTTCTTTGATGCGTAAATCGTCGTTCTGATAATTCATGTCTGTTCCAGTGTTGCCATACTTATCTTAGTGAATGCAATACTTCCAATCTATATCTTCCGTCAGAATGTGTAAACGGGGTTTTACACTATGAACGGATTAATCCTGGAATTAGCAAGAAAAACGCCAGATTGTCGCGAAAAACGAGATCTCTCCTACAATTTCTAACTGTAACTCCTTTGTTTGTTAATTATTTCAAGATTCTCTGCTGCGTTTCATAACCTGGCTGAAATCTTAAACCAATGCCTTATATTCACCTGCAAATGCACTGTTGGAAGAGGTTATCCGACATAACGACCATAACAGGAGCATCCTATGAAAATGACAAAACTGGCCACATTATTTCTGACTGCCACTCTAAGCCTTGCCAGCGGTGCCGCACTGGCTGCCGATAGCGGAGCGCAAACTAATAACGGCCAGGCAAACGCCGCAGCTGATGCGGGCCAGGTAGCCCCTGACGCCCGTGAAAATGTCGCGCCAAATAACGTCGACAATAACGGGGTAAATACCGGTTCTGGTGGCACAATGCTGCATTCGGATGGTTCTTCAATGAACAATGACGGAATGACCAAAGATGAAGAGCACAAGAACACCATGTGCAAAGATGGTCGCTGTCCGGATATCAATAAAAAGGTACAAACCGGTGATGGCATCAATAATGATGTCGATACCAAAACCGACGGTACCACGCAGTAACCCTGCAAAATAGCCAATAATGGGAGAGCGGAGTCTCTCCCTTTTAATTTTTCACTTCTAAAAGCAGTATGATGTCATAAAGTTAAGTGAGAATAATTAAGGGATGACTCGTCATGGCGCACTCACACTCACACACGTCCTCACACCTGCCAGAAGATAATAATGCTCGTCGCTTGTTGTATGCTTTCGGCGTGACTGCCGGGTTTATGCTGGTAGAAGTCGTTGGTGGTTTTCTTTCTGGTTCTCTGGCATTGCTGGCCGATGCGGGTCATATGTTGACCGATACTGCCGCCCTGCTTTTCGCCCTACTCGCCGTGCAATTTTCACGTCGTCCTCCCACCATTCGCCACACTTTCGGTTGGCTAAGACTGACCACGCTCGCGGCGTTTGTGAATGCCATAGCCCTCGTGGTAATTACCATTTTGATTGTCTGGGAGGCGATAGAACGCTTCCGCACGCCGCGTCCGGTCGAGGGCGGCATGATGATGGCAATTGCCGTGGCTGGGTTGCTGGCAAATATACTTTCTTTCTGGTTACTTCATCACGGCAGCGAAGAGAAAAACCTCAACGTACGAGCAGCGGCACTGCATGTGCTCGGGGACCTGCTGGGTTCGGTTGGGGCTATTATTGCCGCGTTGATTATTATCTGGACTGGCTGGACACCTGCTGACCCCATTCTCTCGATACTGGTGTCGCTTCTGGTTCTGCGTAGCGCGTGGCGACTGTTGAAAGATAGCGTGAATGAATTACTTGAAGGTGCACCGGTATCGCTGGATATCGCTGAACTGAAGCGTCGTATGTGCCGGGAAATCCCGGAAGTCCGCAATGTGCACCATGTACATGTATGGATGGTAGGCGAGAAGCCGGTGATGACGTTGCATGTGCAGGTGATCCCGCCACACGATCACGATGCCTTGTTGGATCAGATCCAACACTACCTGATGGATCACTATCAGATTGAGCACGCCACCATTCAGATGGAATATCAACCTTGTCATGGGCCAGACTGCCACCTGAATGAAGGGGTGTCTGGCCATTCACATCATCACCATTAATGGGACAGCGCGCGTGAGCCTCTTTCACGTGCGCTGTTGATCCACATCCGGCTGCCGTTGAGCGCAATAAAGGTCAGGATGATGTACTCCAGAGACATGGCGTAAACGCCCTGAAGTGCAAAAATAACGACGCTAATCACGTTAATAATCACCCACAACAGCCAGTTTTCCACATACTTACGCGTCATCAGAATCATTGCCACGATAGATAACACCATCATGCATGAATCCCAGAACGGGAAAGCGTCCGGTTGCAGTTCAGGCATCACAACCTGTAATCCTAATGCTTGCATGATCATGACTGCCAGGCGGGTCAAAAATGCAAACACCGGATTGATAAATACCGTCATCAGACCAATCGAAACAACGCAAACCGCCAACCAGCTGAGTGCCTTCGGCAATGGCAACCAGCGAATTTTCAACTCCGCCTCGTTCTGACTGGTTTGTCGCGACCACGCATACCAACCGTAAATATTCGCGGCAAAGAAAAACACCTGTAATAGCAGGCTGGCATACAGCTGAATCTGAAAGAAAATAATGCCAAACAAGGTGACGTTGATCAGGCCAAAGAAGTAGTTGCTGATCTTCTCCAGACTGGCAAGGCCAATACACAGCAACCCGGCGATCGTGCCTACCGCTTCGATCCATGAGAGATCATAACCGCCTGCCCCTATTGGTATATGTACCAGGATATTCTGCACACTAAAAAAATCCATCTTTCCCCCAAAGCGTAACGTTACGCCTTATTATTCGTTATCCACGTAGTGTAGCCGCAAAATCCAGCATACGATTGAGCGGCACCAGCGCCCTCTCTCGCAGCCTTTCATCAACATGAACCTCGTGATTGCTTCCTTCCTGTTCTAATGCCTCTGCGATGGACTGAAGGCCATTCATGGCCATCCACGGACAATGCGCGCAGCTGCGGCAGGTTGCACCCTCACCTGCGGTTGGTGCTTCCAGTAACTCTTTATCTGGCACTGCCTGCTGCATTTTGTAGAAAATGCCCCGATCGGTTGCCACGATAAGCCGCTGATGTGGCAATGTTTTCGCAGCAGCGATCAGTTGACTGGTGGAACCGACCGCATCCGCCATATCGACAATAGCTTGTGGTGATTCTGGATGCACCAGTATGGCAGCATCCGGGTATTCTTCTTGCAAGCGGGTTAACGCCTGAGTCTTAAATTCATCATGCACAATACAGGCACCCTGCCAGCATAGAATGTCTCCACCCGTCTGTTTTTGCACGTAACGCCCCAGATGTTTGTCGGGTGCCCAGATGATTTTTTCACCCAAACTATCAAGATGATCAATAAGTTCGACGGCAATGCTTGAAGTTACCACCCAATCTGCGCGCGCTTTTACCGCAGCAGAAGTGTTGGCGTAGACGACGACAGTACGATCGGGATGGGCATCGCAAAATGCGTTAAATTCTTCAACAGGGCAGCCGAGATCCAGTGAACATTCAGCCTGAAGTGTCGGCATCAGAATTGTTTTTTCCGGACTGAGAATTTTGGCGGTTTCTCCCATAAATCTCACCCCAGCGACTAACAAAGTAGAAGCGGGATGCTTTGCACCGAAGCGCGCCATTTCCAGAGAATCAGAAATACAGCCACCGGTTTCTTCTGCCAGTTGTTGAATTTCGGGATCGGTATAGTAGTGGGCAACCATCACCGCATTACGTTCTTTTAGCAGACGTTTTATCTTCTCGCGGTAATACGCTTTTTCATCAATGCTTAACGGCGTCGGCTTCGGGGGGAAAGGATAAATCGCCGTGTCTGGATCAAACATTACGCTCATCTTACCATCTCGTTTTACAGGCTTAACGTTAAAACCGACATTAGCGTAATATTCGCTGTTATCGGTGTAATTTGTTTTATATGCTAAACAAGATAGTCGAATGGTGGGGAAAAGTCACTCGAATTACGCCTAATTCCACCGACGTAGAGTTGCTTGCACAGTAAGCTCTGACGATGTCATCAGGTTTACAAAGTGAAATTGAGGATGCCTGAATAGCAAAAAAGCGCCTTTAGGGCGCTTTTTTACATTGGTGGGTCGTGCAGGATGACTCGCTTCGCTCGCCCTTCGGGCCGTCGCCGCGAGCGGCTCCGTTGTTTCGCTGCGCTCAACTCAAACCTGCTGCAGGTTCGAATCTTTAAGTATCGCAGATAGCAAAAAAGCGCCTTTAGGGCGCTTTTTTACATTGGTGGGTCGTGCAGGATTCGAACCTGCGACCAATTGATTAAAAGTCAACTGCTCTACCAACTGAGCTAACGACCCCTTGCGGGATTATGCTGCTTTAATCATTCAGGATGGTGGGTCGTGCAGGATTCGAACCTGCGACCAATTGATTAAAAGTCAACTGCTCTACCAACTGAGCTAACGACCCATACGGGTGTTACCTGAAAGATTTCTACTCGGGGCCAATCTTTAAGATTGGTGTGTCGTGCAGGATGACTCGCTTCGCTTGCCCTACGGGCCGTTGCTGGCGCAACGTTATCCTTCACGCTTAACATCTGAGTTTGATGTTAAAATTGGTGGGTCGTGCAGGATTCGAACCTGCGACCAATTGATTAAAAGTCAACTGCTCTACCAACTGAGCTAACGACCCGAGTGGTGGGTGATGACGGGATCGAACCGCCGACCCCCTCCTTGTAAGGGAGGTGCTCTCCCAGCTGAGCTAATCACCCGATACTGCGCTGGATACTACAAACTACTTCCACCGAACCCACCGTAATTAGTGGTGGGTCGTGCAGGATGACTCGCTTCGCTCGCCCTACGGGCCGTTGCTGACGCAACGTTATCCTACACGCTTAACATCTGTCTTCGATGCTAAAACTGGTGGGTCGTGCAGGATTCGAACCTGCGACCAATTGATTAAAAGTCAACTGCTCTACCAACTGAGCTAACGACCCGGTGGTGGGTGATGACGGGATCGAACCGCCGACCCCCTCCTTGTAAGGGAGGTGCTCTCCCAGCTGAGCTAATCACCCAATACTACGCTGGATACTACAACTAACTATGTTAGTGGTGGGTCGTGCAGGATGACTCGACTTCGTCTCGCCCTTCGGGCCGTTGCTGATGCAACGTTATCCTTCACGTTTTACTACCGCTTCCACCTTAGCGATTGGTGGGTCGTGCAGGATTCGAACCTGCGACCAATTGATTAAAAGTCAACTGCTCTACCAACTGAGCTAACGACCCACTTTTTCGTTGCTTTCGGTTTGTTTGATATCCCGTGGCAACGGCGGCATATATTACTGATTTCAGACTTGAGCGCAACAAAAATTTCGATGCAGATCACTCAACTGCTTATGATTCGCACGACACGACCAGAAATAATGCGACTTCTGGTCGTGTGTTATGCATTACATCGCGTTCAGACGTTTTTGTGCCTGTTTAGCGCCATCAGTACCAGGGTATTTACTGATAACCTGCTGGTATACGGCTTTCGCTTTTGCGGTGTCACCTTTGTCCTGCATGATGACGCCGACTTTAAACATCGCATCAGCAGCCTTTGGTGACTTCGGATAGTTTTTCACTACCGAAGCAAAATAGTACGCCGCATCATCTTTTTTACCCTTGTTGTAGTTTAACTGACCCAGCCAATAATTGGCGTTTGGCAGGTAAGTTGAATCAGGGTAATTTTTGATGAAATTCTGAAATGCCACCATTGCGTCATCCTGGCGGGATTTATCCTGCACCAGCGCAATAGCTGCATTGTAATCCGTGTTTGCATCGCCGCTTTTCACCGGCGCGCCAGCATTCGCAGTACCAGCATCAGCTGTCGGCGTCGTTGATGCCGCCGCACCGCTTTGATCGCTGCTGGTTGATTGCGCCGCTGCACCACCGCTGCTGAGGCTGTCGATCTGCAACAGGATCTGCTTTTGCCGCTCCACGACCTGATTCAGTTGATACTGATTTTCCTGAATCTGACCACGCAGGGAATCAATATCGGATTGATTATCAGAAAGTTGTTGCTGGAGTTGGGTTAAAAGCTGGCTGTGAGCATTAGAAATACGCTCAAGTTGAGTGACGCGGTCTTCGACCGAGCCTGAGCCGACACTACTGATTGGTGCCTGAGCAAAAGCGGCCCAGGGGGCCGCTATACCAACCAGTAACGACAGACTCAATAGTTGATGTCTGAAGTTACTGCTCATGCAATTCTCTTAGTAAACCAGTACCGCACGACGGTTTTTGGAGTATGCCGCTTCGTCATGACCCAGTACTGCAGGTTTTTCTTTACCGTAAGAAACGATGGAGATCTGGTCTGCAGAAACGCCTTTACCCTGCAGGTACATCTTAACGGCGTTCGCACGACGTTCACCCAGGGAGATGTTGTATTCCGGAGTACCACGTTCGTCCGCGTGACCTTCTACGGTGACTTTGTAAGACGGGTTGCTACGCAGGAAGTTTGCATGTGCATCCAGCATTTGAGCGAAGTCAGAACGGATATCGTACTTGTCCAGATCGAAGTAAACGATGTTGTTCTGCTGCAGCTGTTGCATTTGCAGACGAGCCTGCTCTTCGGAAGACATGTTGCCGTTGCCGCCGTTCGCATCCATACCAGTGCCGGCACCCAGCATGCCTTCGCTGCCGTCATTGCTGGCGTTCTTGTTGGAAGAACATGCCGCAATTGCCATAACAGGCAGAGCAATCATCAGCCCTTTCAGCACTTTGTTCAGTTGCATTTCAATGATTCCTTTACTATTCAATTAATTATTATCACAGATACGGCGACCAGGCAGGGAATTTGACCTGTCCATCAGTTGCCGGAAGACGCGCTTTGAAACGCCCATCTGTAGAAACCAAATTCAGCACGGATCCCATCCCCTGAGAAGAGCTGTAGATTACCATAGTGCCGTTAGGTGCCAGACTTGGCGTTTCATCCAGGAACGTGGACGACAGAACTTGTACGCCTCCCGTTGCCAGATCTTGTTTGGCAATGTGCTGCTGCCCACCATTGGAGCTGACCATTACCATAAATTTACCGTCGCTGCTGACATCCGCATCCTGGTTCTGCGAACCTTCCCAGGTAATACGTTGTGGCGCACCGCCGTTGATATTCACTTTATAAACCTGCGGACGACCGGCCTGGTCAGAAGTAAATGCCAGGTTCTGGCTATCCGGGAACCAGGTCGGTTCGGTATTGTTACTGCGACCATCAGTCACCTGGCGGATCTGACCAGAAGCCAAATCCATTACGTACAGGTTCAGACTACCGGTTTTCGACAAGGCGAATGCCAGTTTGCTGCCGTCTGGCGAGAATGCAGGTGCACCGTTGTGACGCGGGAATGAAGCCACCTGACGTACAGCGCCATTTGCCAGCGTCTGAATAACCAGCGCGGAACGACCGCTTTCGAAGGTCACATAAGCCAGTTTAGAACCGTCTGGTGACCACGCCGGAGACATCAGCGGCTGCGGTGAACGGTGAACGACAAACTGGTTGTAACCGTCATAGTCAGATACGCGCAGTTCATACGGGAACTGACCGCCGTTGGTCTGAACAACGTAGGCAATACGAGTACGGAACGCACCTTTAATGCCGGTCAGTTTTTCAAACACTTCATCACTGGCGGTATGACCAGCATAACGCAGCCACTGCTTGTTCACTTTGTACGAGTTCTGAGCAAGTACAGTACCCGGTGCGCCGCCAGTGTCAACAAGTTGATAAGCAACATTGTAAGAACCATCCGGATTCGGAGTGACCTGACCGACAACTACAGCGTCAATGCCCAGTGCGGACCATGCAGCTGGTTGTACTTCCTGCGCACTACCCGGCTGCTGTGGCAGACGAGCGCGATCTAACGGATTAAATTTACCGCTGTTACGCAAGTCAGCAGCAACGATGCCGCCAATATCTTCAGGTGCCGCACCAGGCCCCGCCCACTGGAAAGGAACAACACCAATAGGACGACCGGAATCTACACCGCTGTCGATCACAATGCGGACTTCAGCATGCAGAACTGATGCCCACAGTATGAGAAAACCAAATGCTACTCGTAATGCCTGCTTCATCATATCTCCCTTATCTGGACCGATGGCCCACGATAATTTAGCAGAATGTTAACAAACTAAAATACACAAAACTACCAGAACCCCGTGGCAACCGGTGCCTGATGTTGACCGTCCGAACAGTCAACATCGCGATTACGGTTTGAAGTCCAATGGCGCGTTTTTGAACACTTCATATACTGCCTGGCTTGGTGGTTTCGGGATCTTCGCAAGTTTAGCTGCTGCCAACGCAGCCTGACAAAGTGCGGGATCGCCACCTTCAGGTTTGATATCCAGTAACATACCATCGGGTGCCAGTTTTATGCGCAGCGTACAGGTTTTGCCTGCATAGGACGATGCGTCATAGAACTTACTTTCGATAGCAGATTTAATCTGCCCGGCATAGTTATTGATATCGGCCCCTGATGCGCCATTGTTTTTAGTATTACCACTCCCGGCAGGCGAAGCATTGTTCCCTTTCGCCCCTCCCCCCGTTTTCGGTGCATTCTTACCAGAGCTTAGCTCACCGAAAATATCATCTGCCTCTGCGGCCGCTTTTGCTGCAGCGGCTTTTTCAGCTGCAGCTTTTGCCGCTGCCGCTTTTTTGTCTGCGGCGGCTTTTTCTGCCGCTGCTTTCTTATCAGCTGCTGCCTTTTCAGCAGCCGCTTTTTCTGCTGCTTTTTTGTCGGCTGCAGCTTTCTCTGCTGCCGCTTTCTTATCAGCTGCAGCCTTTTCAGCAGCCGCTTTCTTCTCAGCTTCTGCTTTGGCTTTTTCAGCAGCTTCAGTTGCCGCTTTCTTTCTTGCTTCAGCTGCAGCTGCTTCTGCCGCTTCCGCTTTCTTCTTCAGTGCCGCAGCGGCTGCCTCGGCTTTTTTCTGCGCTTCGGCTGCGGCTTTGGCGGCTTCTGCTTCTGCTTTTTTCTTTGCGTCTGCAGCCGCTTTCTTCGCTGCTTCTTCCGCAGCTTTAGCATCTGCTTCGGCCTTCGCTTTAGCATCTGCCGCCGCTTTCGCTGCCGCCTCTTCAGCTTGCTTCTGCTTTAACTCGGCCTGTTTTGCGGCTTCTTCAGCCTGCTTTTTCTGCTCCTGAGCCGCTAACCGCTCTTTCTCAAGTTGCTTCAGGCGTTCCTGTTCAGCCGCTTGTTTCTCACGCAGTTCTTCAGCAGCCTGCTGTTCCTTCATCTTGCGCTGTTCATCAGAACGCTTCGCGCTTGATTCCTGGCTTTGCATGCGTTTGTACTGCTCAACTACCGCACCTGAATCAACCATGACAGCGTCGATGGACGAACCACCGCCGCCTCCGGCTGAAGCTTCTATATTCTCATCGAACGAACTCCAGATCAGCGCCGCAAATAAGATGACATGCAGCACTGCTGAAATAATTATCGCCCGCTTGAGCTTGTCGTTTTGTTCGGTTGCCTTTGACACTCTCGGTTTCCAAAAACTGTTCGCCTGTTACCCGCTCTCTTTCAAGCAAGGGAAACGCAGATGTTTAGATAGGCTGCGTCATTAAACCAACCGATTTCACACCCGCACTATGTAACAAGTTCAGTGCTTTAATTATTTCATCGTAAGGCACATCTTTTGCGCCACCGATCAGAAAGACCGTTTTCGGGTTGGCCTTGAAACGGCTGGACACTTCCGCCACCACCTGCTCTGGTGGTAAACGCTCCAGGCGATCTTTCTCAACCACCACGGTGTACTGACCAATACCAGACACTTCAACAATCACTGGCGGATTATCGTTACTGCTCACCGCCTGTGATTCAGTAGCGTCTGGCAGATCGACCTCCACGCTCTGGGTGATGATGGGCGCTGTCGCCATGAAGATCAGCAACAGCACCAGCAGTACGTCCAGCAACGGTACAATGTTGATTTCGGACTTAAGTTCGCGACGACCTCGTCCACGCGCTCTGGCCATGACTTACCCCTTATTGCTCTCGCTAACGGTAAACGCCTGGCGGTGCAGAATCGCGGTAAACTCTTCCATAAAGTTGTCGTAATTCAGTTCCAGTTTGTTTACGCGCTGGTTGAGGCGGTTGTAGGCCATAACTGCCGGGATAGCGGCAAACAGACCAATTGCAGTCGCAATCAACGCTTCTGCGATACCGGGCGCAACCATTTGCAGTGTTGCTTGTTTTACCGCCCCGAGGGCGATAAAGGCGTGCATGATCCCCCAGACCGTACCAAACAGACCAATATACGGGCTGATGGAGCCAACCGTACCGAGGAACGGAATGTGCGTTTCCAGATTTTCAAGTTCACGGTTCATGGAGATACGCATAGCACGCGACGCCCCTTCCACTACGGCTTCCGGCGCATGGCTATTGGCACGATGCAGGCGCACAAACTCTTTGAACCCGCTGTAAAATATTTGTTCCGAACCAGTCAGATTATCCCGTTTCCCCTGACTCTCTTGATAGAGGCGAGAGAGTTCGATTCCAGACCAGAATTTATCTTCAAACGCTTCGGCTTCGCGCGCCGCTGCGTTAAGAATACGGGTCCGCTGGATAATAATGGCCCAGGATGCGATTGAAAAACCAATCAAAATCAACATGATAAGTTTAACCAGAAGGCTAGCCTTCAGGAACAAATCAAGGATATTCATGTCAGTCACTGCTTAAACTCCGCGACAATAGACTTGGGAAGCGCACGAGGCTTCATTTTGAGTGGGTCAACGCAAACAACCAGAACCTCTGCTTCATTCAGCAAAGTATTCTCGGCGTTGACAATACGTTGCGTGAAAACCAAAGAGGTGCCACGCATTGATGTTATTTCAGTCTGTATTTCGAGCATATCGTCGAGCCGCGCAGGTGCGTAATATTCCACCGTCATTTTACGTACCACAAAGGCAACGCGTTCAGCCATCAGCGCCTGCTGACTGAAGTGATGATGACGCAGCATCTCTGTGCGTGCTCTTTCATAAAAAGCGACGTAACTGGCGTGGTACACCACACCACCGGCATCGGTATCTTCATAGTAGACGCGAACCGGCCATCGAAACAGCGTTGTATTCACTTTACATCCCGGTAATGCAACAAAAGTTAGAGCTTTTAAACGCTGCTACTATACGCGCGCGATTGAGGTTTGGGAATGAGGGCAAGTTAAGGGAGCGTAAAAATTTATGGGCCTGGAGCGGCCCATAATTTTTTAAAGAGAATTCTGATTTAAAAGAAGAAGAAAATCAGCCCGACAATGAGAACAATATCGGCAAGCAATGGGCAAAAAATCCCTTGCCAAAGAACCTTCTGCGGACGAAAGCCCACGCCGTGAATCACACCAGCACAGACGGCCCACATCAGCAATAAACCATGCCAGATTTCCAGTTCACTGGTCTTCGCGGCAAAACGAGATGGGTCCCAAAACATACATCCTGCTAACAGAAGCGCCATCACGAAGGAAAGCGCCCGCAGGGGGCGCTTGTCCATTACCGCATACAAAGTCGCGATAATCTTACTCATCAGATGTCTTCTTGACCGGCTTTGCCTGATTCGACGTGTTCAAGCGCCAGCGCGGTGATTACCCCAAACGAACAGGCAAGAAGCGTTCCCAGAATCCATGCGAAATACCACATTTTTAGCTCCTTACTTAGTACAGAGAGTGGGTGTTACGTTCAATATCTTCTTTGGTGATACGACCGAACATTTTCCAGTAACACCAGGCGGTGTAGAGCAGAATGATCGGTACCAGAACCACCGCAACCCAGGTCATGACGTTAAGCGTCAGCTGGCTGGAAGTTGCATCCCACATTGTCAGACTTGCGTTCATCATGGTGCTGGACGGCATCACAAACGGGAACATTGCGATACCGGCTGTCAGGATGATGCAGGCCAGCGTCAGGGAGGAGAACACAAACGCCCACGCGGCTTTATCCATACGTGCAGTCAGGATGGTCAGCAGCGGCAGAACCACACCCAGTGCCGGAATAGCCCACAGAATTGGCGTGTTGTTGAAGTTAACCAGCCATGCGCCAGCTTCACGAACCACTTCTTTATTCAGTGGGTTAGAGGCTGCGTAATGGTCCATTGTCGATTTCACGACATAACCATCGATACCGTACATCACCCATACGCCAGCCAGTGCGAAACAGACCAGTGTCACCAGCGCAGCCACCTGAGCCGTTGCACGGGTACGCAGGTGCAGTTCGCCCACGGTACGCATTTGCAGATAGGTTGCGCCCTGAGTAATGATCATCCCTACGCTCACCACGCCTGCCAGCAGGCCGAACGGGTTAAGCAACTGGAAGAAGTTACCGGTGTAGTACAGACGCAGATATTCATCAACGTTGAACGGTACGCCCTGCAACAGGTTACCGAACGCTACACCAATTACCAGCGGCGGAACGAAGCTACCAATGAAGATGCCCCAGTCCCACATGTTACGCCAGCGGGTTTCTTCAATCTTGGAGCGGTAGTCAAAACCGACCGGACGGAAGAACAAAGACGCCAGCACGAGGATCATCGCCACATAGAAGCCGGAGAACGCAGCGGCATAGACCATCGGCCAGGCAGCAAAGAGTGCGCCGCCCGCGGTGATCAGCCAAACCTGGTTACCGTCCCAGTGTGGTGCAATGGAGTTAATCATAATTCGACGCTCGGTGTCGTTACGACCGAGGAAACGGGTGAGCATGCCCACCCCCATGTCGAAACCGTCAGTGACTGCAAAACCAATCAGCAGAACGCCAACCAGCAGCCACCAGATAAAACGCAATACTTCATAATCGATCATTTGACGACTCCTGTCTTAGCGTGCCGGCTGAGTAGTCGTGGAAGACTGCTCAAAGTGATAGCGACCGGTTTTCAGGCTGCTTGGGCCGAGGCGTGCAAATTTGAACATTAAGAACAATTCTGCCACCAGGAACAGGGTATACAGGCCGCAAATCAGCACCATTGAGAAGATGAGATCGCCTGCGGTCAGTGACGAGTTCGCCACAGCTGTCGGCAGCACTTCACCGATAGCCCACGGTTGGCGGCCATATTCAGCCACGAACCAGCCCGCTTCTACAGCAATCCACGGCAGCGGAATACCGTACAGCGCGGCGCGCAGAAGCCATTTTTTCTCGCCAATGCGGTTGCGGATGACACTCCAGAAAGAGAGCGCGATGATTGCCAGAAGCAGGAAGCCACACGCCACCATGATACGGAACGCAAAGTACAGCGGCGCTACACGCGGGATGGAGTCTTTGGTTGCCTGTTGAATCTGCGCTTCAGTCGCATCAGCCACGTTTGGCGTATAGCGTTTCAGCAGCAGACCGTAACCGAGGTCTTTCTTCATGCTATTGAACTGGTCACGAACCGCCTGGTCGGTAGAACCAGAACGCAGTTGTTCGAGCAGAGAGTACGCCTTCATCCCGTTACGAATGCGTTCTTCATGCTGCACCATCAGCTCTTTCAGGCCGATAACCGGGGTATCCACGGAACGCGTTGCAATGATGCCCAGTGCGTAAGGGATCTGAATCGCAAATTTGTTCGTCTCCTCTTCCTGATCAGGAATGCCGAACAGAGTAAAGGCAGCAGGCGCAGGTTGCGTTTCCCACTCGGCTTCAATAGCAGCCAGTTTGGTTTTCTGCACGTCGCCCATTTCGTAGCCGGATTCATCACCCAGAACAATAACAGACAGAACAGCAGCCATACCGAAGCTGGCAGCGATAGCAAAGGAGCGTTTAGCGAAGGCGAAGTCACGACCTTTCAGCATATACCATGCGCTGATACCGAGGATGAACATCGCGCCAGTCACATAACCAGACGCTACAGTGTGAACGAATTTCACCTGAGCAACCGGGTTAAGCACCAGCTCGGAGAAGCTCACCATCTCCATACGCATAGTTTCAAAGTTGAAATCGGACGCGATTGGGTTTTGCATCCAGCCGTTCGCAACCAGAATCCACAGTGCGGACAGGTTTGAACCGAGCGCCACCAGCCAGGTGACACACATATGCTGAACTTTACCCAGACGATCCCAACCGAAGAAGAACAGACCTACAAAGGTGGATTCGAGGAAGAAGGCCATCAGACCTTCGATTGCCAGCGGCGCACCGAAGATATCCCCTACATAGTGGGAATAGTAAGACCAGTTAGTCCCGAACTGGAACTCCATGGTCAGACCGGTAGCCACACCCAGAGCGAAGTTGATACCAAACAACTTGCCCCAGAACTTGGTCATATCTTTATAAATCTGTTTGCCGGAGAGGACGTAGACCGTTTCCATAATGGCCAGCAGGAACGCCATACCGAGCGTCAGTGGCACAAAAAGGAAGTGGTACATCGCGGTCAAGGCAAACTGTAAGCGCGACAGTTCGACTATATCTAACATCATGACTCCTTGCTCATCGCATGAAGACTCCGAGAGTGAACCCCGTTAGAAAGGGTCACACGCATGCCCCAATAGAAATTTGTTTGAACACTTTCATCATACCATGTGAATGCACACAAAAACGGCGTAAAGAAAGGTTGCAAACATGTTAATAAAAACTCAAATTGATCCCACGTATATATTACGCCGCAAAATCCTTACAATAAACAGGTTTTTGTTGAAGCAAATTTGCATTTTTCGACGGTGATCAATTTATAGCTAAATTACCGCCTTTCAGCCAATTTGATCGAGAACAATTTATCTCTTTTTGATGCCCATTTCCAAGACTTATACATTGATAAATATCAATTCCTACAAATTATGTTAATCATGTTTCAATAAGGTAACTTTAGTGACATTTATGTTTAAAATGTGTGAGTTATAAGGCTGAAATTAGTTTCGGTTGGCAATTAAAGATAAAAAGAGACGAAGCAAAAACAGCACGGTTGACCTTAATTCTTTTTTTGGTCACTGGCTAATACGACGCAGAGTTTCAGGATTACTAATAAAGGCATAAATCCACCCCGCTGATATTAACATATAATTAACTTATAATTATATTATAATTAACTCACCCAGGGTTATTATTTTGTTAAAAATAAAGCCACATATACGTGGCTTGAGAGTGAAGATAAACGCAAAATTACCTGATGCGCTACGCTTGCCAGTGTCTACATCATCTCTGCAATATATTGAATTTGCCTGCTTTTGTAGACCGAATAAAGCGTTCATGCCGTATCCGGCATGAACAAAGCGCCCTTTGTCAACAATCTGGCCGCGCATATGTGGCTTCGGTTTGATTGCTATTCAGGCAAGCCGGTAACTGAACGTCCGTGACTGGCCGGGTAAAAAAGGCCCCGATAGATTTGAACCTTGATTTTCCTCGGTGGTAATGTGTTCATCCATCATCGTTTCTGAGCAAGAAATCACCTCGCGACTGAAAGCAACAGTCGCATCACAGGTTGCTGATTCAGCCGGATTAAACAGCCGTAAAATCACTTCTTGTCGGTCTTCAGCTTTCTTAAGTGCGCTTATCAGGCATCCCACTGGGGGCATTTTCAACAAACTATAACTTTCCGGCACGTTGAATCCGGCTTTGTTGAGCTTCATCGCATCCCATGGGATTTTGTTGTAACACTGTACTGGAGTCAGCCATGCTCGCGCCTGCTGAGCTACACCAGCGGCGGTTGGCGTACCGGTATAACTCAATAAACTTAGGCGACAAGAAAGCAGACCACGTAGTTGTGAGTCCGGGACTGGCATTTTAATTCCCGAAGGCCGCCCAGGCCTTAAAAGCAGATCTTCTTTGCCCAGTAAGCCCACGCCACGCAGCAACGTAATGGCAAAGGTTTTCTTCTCTTCACCGATGACTTCAAATTCACGTAGCCCTTCGCTAAAGACAGCCATGCCGTTACGCCCTTCCTGTAAGGCAACATAGTTGAGCATATTCCATACCGGAACCGGCGCTTCTTTCCAGCCTTCTTGCTGCCAGTTGTTCATTGCACTGTCGTTCACGGGGCGCGTTAGCGAACCAAACTGCGTATCTGCCAGAACACTGTCGGTGTTAAAAGGTGTAGGGATCAGGACGCGAAGGCGATGATCGTCAGCCTGGTTATCAAGGTTGATATCCACATCAATACGTCTGCTGTTATGACTCAGAGTGACAACCATCTCCACCCCTACTCTGCCAGTGGATTGTCTTGCGCTGCGTTCTTGCAGATTACGCGGCACCGCCATTTCATAACGGATAACAGCCCTGCTCTGCCAGGCTTCATGAATAATATCGCATTGCGGTTTCGCGTTCGCCGCGGTAATTACCCACTCTTCTTTTGCGGGTGAATAGTCATATTCATCACCATCATCAGAGCTTTCTTCAATTTGCAATACCCGGTCATAGCGCACACCGCTGTCTTTATCTACCAGTTGCAGAGAACCATCCTCATTGAGCGCAATCTGCCAGAAAGCATTTTCCAGAATCCCTTCAGCGTCACTTTTTGCCGCAATCACGTTGCCAGGCTGATTCGCTTCAATATAAAGCGTGCGATAGCCCATAGAAGGGACAATCTGGTTGATCTGGATGTCGAACTCCATAAAGGGATCATAATTGCCATAATGAACAATTTGCCGATCGATTAGGCCTGGATCGATCTCACGGGCATGGCGAATAAAATACGGCACAGGCTGGCCGCGATCGTCCCGCAAATTAAACTGGCTGGCGCGCAGGCGCACAGTGGTGTTGATCACTTCTTCACGCGGCCAGGGCATCAGGTTAAACAGGACGAGTTTGTCGGCGTCGCTCTGCGGCATGTTGTCGGCAATTTTGCGCATGTAGAAACGAATCAGATTATCCGCCATGTCTTCAGCCAGTTCGAAGCGGGCGACGATTTCGCGATGAACTTTGTCACTGCAACAACAACCGATACTGTCGTGGGCATGATTTTTTAAGATCTCTTTCCACATTTTCTCCAGCAAGCCGTGGTGGTATTCAAAACCCAACGTCCAGGCCAGTGTTGCCAGCGGTTCCAGCAGATTAACAATCTTATTTTCAATACGCGCGTGGGCAATTTTGATATCCATACGCGTAGAACCGATGGTGCGATGCACGCGCATATATTTGCCATCAATAAATTCCCCTTTCAGGGTTGCCAGATTATCTCGCTGCGCTTCGATCTTCTCAAATACCTCTTCAAAGCGGCTCATCACAAACTTACGTTGAGGGTAGATCTCACGTAGCTTATCCATCACTTCGAAGATATTTTGCTGCAATGGCATCTGGTCATGACCATTCGGCAATAAAATTTCTTTGGTTACTGACGCTTTTTCCAGCACATCAAAATAACTGTCGAGGCGCTTGCGTAATCCGTCTTCGTCGGCAGGTAAGTACTTACCGATGGCGTAGCCCAGCGGCAACACTTGCGCCGTCACTTCGCTACCGTCACTGCTTTGCCACAAAAACTCGGTTTTATCAGTACCGTGGCGCTCAGAACATCCACGCCAGAACATGGTGCGGGTAATGCCAAATCCATTGTAGATATGCGGAAGCTGCCCGGACATGCCAAAGGAATCCGGTAAATAACCTATTTTCATCGGCTCGCCAAACGCGAGGCAGTCACGCATTCCGTACATCAGATTACGGACGATGGATTCCGCAGAAACAATCGTGGTATCGGTCTGGGTATACCAGGGGCCGATAATCAACTTGCCGGCTTCTACCTGTTTCTTCACACGGTCTTTGTTTTCCGGTTTCACCGCGAAATAATCTTCGAGGATCGCCGTTTGCCCGTCGAGTACGTAATATTTGTATTCGTTGTCCTGTTCCAGTCGGCACAGGATCTCTTCCATATTATTGACCAGCAGAATGCGTGACTCTTCGGTGGTGAAATACCACTCCCGATCCCAGTGCATATGCGGGGTGATGTGAACGCGAGATACCGCTTTCATCGTCGTTTCCTTTTTGTTTATGGCATTACGCCATCAGTCAGATAGTTGCCATGCTTAACCGCGTGACGCCGCCACATCAGGAGAATTGCAGTCGAGATTGCAGCCCCCACCAATGCCGCACCAAACCAGCCAATTGCCGCCATAACACCGCCCGCGCCATTATCATGAAGTAAAAAGAGCGAGAAAATGCCGGCACCGGGTGTCGAAAGGCCGATATTCATCGCACCGACAATAGCGCCCGTTACCATAGAGCCCAGCACAAACGAACCAATAACCCGCAGCGGATCTTCAATCGCCATCGGGATCGCCCCTTCGGTAATACCTGCCAGCCCTAACAGCCAGGTGGATTTCCCGGTCTCAATTTCAAACTCTTTAAACAGGCGCGGTGCGAGCATCGTGGAAGCGGTTACGGTAAATGCCGAAACCATTTTGACGGAGGCGAAAATGGCATACGGGCCGTAAACGCCGTTCGCCATTGCGCCCAGGCAGAATGCATAAGCGGCTTTATTCACTGGCCCTCCAAGGTCAAAGGAACACATAAAACCGAGAATGGCACCCAGCAACAGCGCGTTACTTCCTGACAGACCGTTCAGCCAGGCGGTAAGCGAGTTATTGATCCATGCGACAGGTTCTCCCACCACAAACAGCATCAGACTGCCCGCTCCCAACGTACCGAGCACCGGGTAGAGATAAAAAGTCAGGAAGCCATTGAATTTACTGCCAAGACGCAAGTGATTTTTCACCCAGCGCATCAAGTAACCGGCTATCAATCCGCCAACGACCGCGCCGAGAAACCCGGAGCCGATCATGTTGGCGGCAAGTCCAGCCGCAAAGCCTGGCGCTAACGCCGGTTTATCTGCCAGAGAATAGGCGGTATAGGCCGCGAGCACCGGTACCATCAAAATTCCGAGCAGCCCGCCGCCCAGCTTGCGGTACATCCACAGCCAGGAGTTTTCTTCATTAAACAGATCTTGTAGCCCGAAGATTTGCGACAGTAATACCGCGACCGCCAGCACCGTGCCCCCCGCGACAATCAACGGTACGGCAAAAGAGATTCCGCTCAACAGTGCCTGTTTCAGCTCCGTTTTGACACTTTTCACCGGTTGCGTATCTTGCTGTACGGTACGCGTCTCATCGCTACGCTTGAGGGTAAGCGCTTGTTGGATCAACGCTTCTGCATGGCGAATCGGCTCGGCAACAGGCACTGAAAGCGCGGGAATGCCATTAAAACGCTCACTCTCCTTGATGGCGACTTCAGCCGCAAAAATACAGGCGGTTGCACTATTGAGTTGATCCGCCGTTAAACGCCCTTCAATGCCGTTAGCGCCTTGTTTTTCAACGTAAACATTTACGCCGAGTTTGCGTCCGGCTTTTTCCAGATATTCCGCAGCCATATAGGTGTGAGCAATACCCGCCGGACAGGCCGTTACGCAGACGATAGTTGGCGCGTTGGAAAAAGAGGCAGAAGGTTGCGTGCCTCCCTTGTCATCCAGCGCCGAGAGCAACTCATCAGGCGTCGTCGCCGACTGTATACGCGCCCGAATCTCATCATCCGCCAGGCGCGTGGTCAGCGCTGTCAGCAGTTGCATATGCGTAGTACCCGCTTCATTGGGGGGAATCGCCAGCAGCACCACTAAATCAACCGCTTCCGGGCCATCAACGCCTTCCCACTGAAGCGGCTCGCTGAGTGTGGCGACCGCAAACGCCGCTTCTTTTACCGCAGCAGTTTTGCCATGCGGCACAGCCAACCCTTCACCTAAGGCGGTCGGGCCAAGGCTTTCACGGCGATACACTTCTTCCAGAAATTGCTCAGTACTGGAAATTTTCCCCAGAGCAGCAAGACGTTGAGTCAACGCGTGGATGGCCTCTTCACGGCTGGTAAAGCGCGCATTCAGACACAACGCATCGCGGTGGGTCAGAGTCGTCAGATTCATCATGATCCTCACTTGATCGTTTTTATAGTCGCGCCAGTGTGCCCGATAAAACAATACCATTATGTAATCAATTTCACTTGATTGAAATTATTTGTATTGTATTTGTATTATTTACAGGATGAATTTATCGGGCATAATGGCTAAATTCGTATTAATGAGATACTAAAAATGGGACACAAGCCCTTATACCGGCAGATTGCCGATCGCATTCGTGAACAAATTGCGCGTGGCGAGCTTAAACCTGGCGATGCGTTACCTACCGAATCGGCATTACAAACAGAGTTTGGCGTCAGCCGGGTTACGGTGCGTCAGGCTTTGCGCCAGTTAGTCGAGCAACAGATCCTCGAAAGCATTCAGGGCAGCGGGACTTACGTCAAAGAAGAGCGGGTCAATTACGATATTTTTCAGTTAACCAGTTTTGATGAAAAACTGTCGGACCGTCACGTCGATACACACAGTGAAGTCCTGATATTTGAAGTGATTCCGGCTGACGATTTTCTTCAGCAACAGCTACAAATCACCGCGCAGGATCGTGTGTGGCATGTGAAGCGCGTGCGCTATCGCAAGCAAAAGCCAATGGCGCTGGAAGAAACCTGGATGCCGCTTGCGTTGTTCCCGGATCTCACCTGGCAGGTCATGGAAAATTCAAAATATCACTTTATTGAAGAAGTGAAGAAAATGGTTATCGATCGTAGCGAACAGGAAATCATTCCTCTGATGCCAACCGAAGAGATGAGCCGTCTGCTTAATATCAGCCAGACAAAGCCGATTCTTGAAAAAGTATCGCGTGGATATTTAGTTGATGGTCGGGTGTTTGAATATAGCCGCAACGCTTTTAATACCGATGACTATAAATTTACCCTGATAGCGCAACGAAAATCATCGCGATAAGCACAAAAAAGGCCATCATACGATGGCCAACCATGTCGAAACCGACAGCCCTTCGCCATTCCTGTAGAGGGAAGCGGCGAGGGCTATTTCTTATTACAGATATTTATTTCAGAACAGTTTTCAGTGCTTCACCGATATCCGCCAGGCTGCGAACGGTTTTCACGCCTGCGGCTTCCAGAGCAGCGAATTTCTCATCCGCAGTCCCTTTCCCACCGGCAATGATGGCACCCGCGTGGCCCATACGTTTGCCTTTCGGCGCAGTCACACCAGCGATGTAACCCACAACTGGCTTGGTAACATGCTCTTTGATGTACGCTGCCGCTTCTTCTTCAGCGCTACCGCCGATCTCACCGATCATTACGATCGCTTCGGTCTGCGGATCTTTTTCGAACATTTCGAGAATGTCGATAAAGTTAGAGCCAGGGATCGGGTCACCGCCGATACCAACACAGGTCGACTGACCGAAACCGTAATCCGTGGTCTGTTTAACCGCTTCATAGGTCAGTGTACCGGAACGGGAAACGATACCCACTTTACCCGGTTTGTGAATGTGACCCGGCTGGATACCGATTTTGCATTCACCCGGAGTGATAACGCCCGGGCAGTTCGGGCCGATCATACGAACGCCGGCTTCGTCCAGTTTCACTTTCACAGTCAGCATATCCAGCGTCGGGATGCCTTCAGTGATGGTGATAATCAGTTTGATGCCTGCATCAATAGCTTCCAGAATGGAGTCTTTGCAGAACGGTGCTGGTACGTAGATAACAGAAGCGGTAGCGCCAGTAGCAGCAACAGCTTCACGCACGGTGTTGAACACCGGCAGGCCGAGGTGGGTAGTACCGCCTTTACCTGGGGTTACGCCGCCAACCATTTTAGTGCCGTATGCAATGGCCTGTTCTGAGTGGAAAGTCCCCTGGCTACCAGTAAAGCCCTGGCAGATAACCTTGGTGTTTTTATCAATTAAAATGGACATTATTTCCCCTCCACTGCGGCAACAACCTGCTGAGCTGCATCCGTCAGACCTTTTGCTGCAATAATATTCAGGCCGCTGTCAGCCAGTTTCTTCGCGCCGAGTTCGGCGTTGTTACCTTCCAGACGTACCACGACCGGTACGTTAACACCCACTTCTGCTACCGCGCCGATGATACCGTCAGCGATCAGGTCGCAACGAACGATACCGCCGAAGATGTTAACCAGAACGGCTTTCACTTTGTCGTCAGAGAGGATGATTTTGAACGCTTCGGTTACACGTTCTTTGGTTGCGCCGCCGCCAACGTCAAGGAAGTTAGCCGGTTCGCCGCCGTGCAGTTTAACGATGTCCATCGTACCCATCGCCAGACCTGCGCCGTTAACCATACAACCGATGTTACCGTCCAGCGCAACGTAGTTCAGTTCCCACTGTGCAGCCTGTGCTTCACGCGGATCTTCCTGCGACTGGTCACGCATTTCGCGCAGATCAGGCTGGCGGAACAGTGCGTTGCCGTCAGCGCCCAGTTTGCCGTCGAGGCAAATCAGATCGCCCTGTTTGGTGATGACCAGCGGGTTGATTTCGATCAACGCCAGGTCGCGCTCCAGGAAAATGGTCGCCAGGCCCATGAAGATTTTGGTGAACTGCTGAACCAGTTTACCTTCCAGACCCAGTTTGAACGCCAGCTCGCGTCCCTGATACGGCATCGGGCCAGTCAGCGGATCAAGCGCAACTTTGTGGATCAGGTGCGGAGTTTCTTCCGCCACTTTTTCGATTTCCACGCCGCCTTCGGTGGAGGCCATAAAGACCACACGACGGGAACTACGGTCTACAACGGCACCGAGATACAGCTCTTTAGCGATATCGGTCGCTGCTTCAACCAGAATCTGGTTAACCGGTTGGCCATTGGCATCTGTTTGATACGTTACCAGACGCTTGCCGAGCCAGTTTTCTGCAAAAGCACGGATGTCTTCTTTGCTGTTTACAACTTTCACACCGCCCGCTTTACCGCGGCCACCAGCGTGAACCTGACATTTCACTACCCACGGGCCGGCACCGATTTTTGAAGCGGCTTCTTCTGCTTCGCGCGGAGTAGTACAGGCATAACCCACCGGTGCTGGTAAGCCATAGCGGGCAAAAAGTTGTTTTGCCTGATATTCATGTAAGTTCATGTGTTCTGTCCATCCTTCAGTAATCGTTATCTTTTAAACCGTAGACCGACACCCTATCCATGTCGGTCTACAGTGCAGGTGAAGCTTAAACTACTACACGTCCAGCAGCAGACGCGTCGGATCTTCCAGCAACTCTTTGATCGTTACCAGGAAGCCCACGGATTCGCGACCATCGATCAGACGGTGATCGTAGGACAGCGCCAGGTACATCATCGGCAGGATCTCAACCTGACCATTCACCGCCATCGGACGATCTTTGATAGCGTGCATACCCAGAATTGCGCTCTGCGGCGGGTTGATGATCGGCGTAGACATCAGGGAACCGAACACACCACCGTTGGTGATGGTGAAGTTACCACCGGTCAGATCTTCAACGGTCAGCTTGCCGTCACGGCCTTTGACTGCCAGCTCTTTGATTTTCTTCTCGATGTCTGCCATGCCGAGGGTATCGACATCACGCAGTACCGGTGTCACCAGGCCGCGCGGCGTAGAAACCGCCATGCTGACGTCGAAATAGTTGTGGTAAACCACGTCATCGCCGTCGATAGACGCGTTCACTTCCGGGTAACGTTTCAGGGCTTCAACCACCGCTTTCACGTAGAAGGACATAAAGCCCAGACGGATGCCGTGGCGTTTTTCAAACGCTTCACCGTACTGCTTACGCAGATCCATAATCGGCTTCATGTTGACTTCGTTGAACGTGGTCAGCATGGCGGTGGAGTTTTTCGCTTCCAGCAGACGCTCTGCCACACGCTTACGCAGGCGAGTCATCGGGACACGTTTTTCACTACGTGCAGCCAGAGCCGGTTGCGCCGCCGGAGCAGCCGCTGCCGGAGCAGACTCTTTCGCCGGGGCTTTCGCCAGATGTTTTTCCACATCTTCACGAGTCAGACGACCACCCACACCGGTGCCTTTAATGGCGCTGGCGTCGAGATTGTGTTCAGCCAGCAGGCGACGGATCGCCGGGCTTAACGCATCGTTGTTTTGCTCTTCCAGAGATGCCTGCTGGCGTTGCGCCGGAGTGGACGCTTTCTCTTCAGATTTGGCGCTGGTTTCTTTACCGGCGCTGTTGCCTTCACGCAGGCGACCAAGGATCTGACGAGACGTTACCGTTGTACCTTCATCTTCCAGAACCGCATCCAGAATGCCGTCTGCTGATGCCGGTACTTCCAGTACCACTTTGTCAGTTTCGATTTCTACCAGCACTTCATCCCGTACGACTGCGTCGCCGGGTTTTTTATGCCAGGTTGCGACGGTGGCATCGGCTACGGATTCAGGCAGGTCAGGGACCAGAATATCTACGCTACTCATTGTGTATCCTTTATTTATTCGACGTTCAGCGCGTCATTAACCAGATCTTGTTGCTGTTTCTGGTGAACGGACATATACCCTACCGCCGGAGAGGCGGAGGCCGGGCGGCCTGCATAACGCAGAGAAGCCCCAAACGGAATCACTTCACGGAAATGATGCTGGCTGCAGTACCATGCGCCCTGGTTGAGCGGCTCTTCCTGGCACCAGACAAAATCCTTGACGTGAGCAAACTGCTGCAACACTTCCTGCATCGCTTTATGCGGGAACGGGTAGAGTTGCTCGATACGCACAATGGCGACATCGTGTTGATTGTTCTTACGACGCTGTTCCAGCAGGTCGTAATAAACCTTACCAGAACACATCACTACGCGCTTCACGCCCTTCGGATCAAGCTCGTCGATTTCACCGATGGCTGGCAGGAAGGTGCCGTTCGCCAGTTCTTCGAGGCTGGAAACCGCCAGCGGATGACGCAGCAGGGATTTCGGCGACATCACGACCAGCGGACGACGCATCCCGCGCAGCGCCTGACGACGCAGCATGTGGTAAACCTGTGCCGGGGTAGACGGTACGCACACCTGCATGTTTTGCTCAGCACAAAGTTGCAGATAACGTTCCAGACGCGCGGAGGAGTGCTCCGGCCCCTGCCCTTCGTAACCGTGCGGCAGCAACATCACCAGACCACACATCCGGCCCCATTTCTGTTCGCCAGAAGAGATGAACTGGTCGATAACCACCTGCGCACCGTTGGCGAAGTCACCGAACTGCGCTTCCCAGATGGTCAGAGTGCGTGGTTCTGCGGTGGCATAACCGTATTCAAACGCCAGCACTGCTTCTTCAGACAGTACGGAGTCCCAGACGCGGAACGCGCCCTGCCCGTTATGGATGTGTTGCAACGGCGTGTAAGTGGAACCGTTAGACTGGTTGTGGATCACCGCGTGGCGGTGGAAGAAGGTACCGCGACCGGAGTCTTCACCCGACAGGCGAACCGGAATGCCTTCGTCAACCAGCGTGGCGTAAGCGAGGTTTTCCGCACCGCCCCAGTCGAACAGTTTCTCACCGGCAGCCATCGCCTGGCGATCGCCATAAATCTTGGCAACGCGAGACTGCATTTCAACTGCTTCCGGCACCGTGCTGATGCGTTTCGCCAGCTCCTGCAGGCGCTTCATCTCAACTTTGTTCGGGTACTCTTCGTCCCATTCGTGGTTGAGGTACGGCGACCAGGTGAAAGAGTGCATGTTCATCGGACGCCACTCTGCCACTACGCAATCGCCAGCATCCAGCGCATCGCGGTACAGGTTAACCATCTCGGTGGCATCTTCCAGCGTCGCCACTTTTTCCTGCTCCAGCTTGTCAGCGTAGATTTTGCGCGGTGTCGGATGTTTTTTGATTTTCTGATACATCAGCGGCTGGGTTGCGCTCGGCTCGTCGGCTTCGTTGTGGCCGTGACGGCGGTAGCACACCAGGTCGATGAAGACATCACGTTTAAAGGTGTTACGGAAATCGAGCGCCAGACGGGTCACAAAGGCAACGGCTTCCGGATCATCCGCGTTAACGTGGAAAATCGGTGCCTGAACCATCTTACCGATATCAGTACAGTACGGTGTAGAACGAGCATCCAGCGGATTAGAGGTGGTGAAACCAACCTGGTTGTTGATAACGATACGTACCGTACCGCCAACTTCATAACCACGCGCTTTCGACATGTTCAGAGTTTCCTGAACCACGCCCTGCCCGGTCACTGCGGCGTCACCGTGGATGGTGATTGGCAGCACTTTGTTGCTGCTCGGCTCATCAAGTCTGTCCAGACGGGCACGAACAGAACCGATAACTACCGGGCTTACAATCTCAAGGTGAGACGGGTTAAACGCCAGCGCCAGGTGCACCAGGCCGCCATCGGTCTGGAAGTCAGACGAGAAGCCCATGTGGTATTTCACGTCACCCGTGCCGAGGTGTTCTTTATGTTTACCGGCAAACTCGTCGAACAAGTCTTGCGGTTTTTTACCCAGCACGTTCACCAGCACGTTCAGACGACCACGGTGCGCCATCCCAAGAACCACTTCGCGGGTGCCGCTGTTGCCAGCGTGGCGGATCATCTCTTTAAGCATCGGGATTAACGCGTCACCGCCTTCCAGCGAGAAGCGTTTTGCGCCAGGGAATTTTGCGCCGAGGTAACGTTCAAGGCCTTCAGCGGCGGTCAGTTCGCTTAAGAAGCGTTTTTTCTCTTCGCTATTGAAAGTCGCGCGACCAGACTCGATACGCTGTTGGATCCAGCGTTTTTCTTCGGTGCTGGTAATGTGCATATACTCGGCACCAATCGGGCCACAGTAGGTTTGCTTGAGGGCTTCCAGCAGCTCGCCGAGTTTCATGGTTTCTTTGCCGCTGGCAAATGAACCGACGTTGAAGGTCTCCTGGAAGTCTGCTTCGGTCAGATCGTGGAAAGACGGATCCAGATCGGCCACTTTATCTTGCTGCCACAGTCCCAGCGGATCGAGATTCGCATGCTGGTGACCACGGAAGCGGTATGCGTTAATGAGCTGCAGGACTTTAACCTGCTTCACATTGGTGTCAGGGTCGGAGATCGTTGAAGAGTAACGTGAAGCGTCTTTCGCCAGGCGGCGGAAATATTCACGCGTTTGAGAGTGGAATTGATCCGGTTTGACTCCCGTACCAGGTAACTGCTGGAACGTCGAACGCCAGTTAGCGTCAACCGAGTCAGGATCGGTTAAGAAGTCTTCATAGAGCTGTTCTATCCAGCTCTGGTTTGCGCCAGAGAGGTAAGAAGAGTCCAACCAGGCTTTCAAAGCGCTGTTCTGCATCGTGATCCCTTAAGCATCTTTTTTATGCTTACTTCGCCGTGGATACTACCACGCACAGTGATGTGCGTGCCGGGGTTCACTTGCGAGCTCTTGTCTATGTAGTGGCTCGCGAAGGAACCTTTAAAAACTGTCTTAGTGTCAGGGGCAGTTTTTAAAGATTTCCTGCATTTCTTTGTTACGCCTGATGCGCTGCGCTTATCAGGCCTACGGGTAATGACTTGTAGGCCGGATAAGGCGTTCACGCCGCATCCGGCACTGGTTGCCTGATGCGACGCTTGCGCGTCTTATCAGGCCTACGGTTTACGCATTACGTTGCAACAACATCGACTTAATATGGCCGATGGCGCGCGTCGGGTTCAGCCCCTTCGGACATACACTGACGCAGTTCATGATGCTGTGACAGCGGAATACGCTGAATGCATCGCTCAAACCGTCGAGGCGGCTGTCAGTCTCGGTATCACGGCTATCGATCAGGAAACGATATGCCGCTAACAAGCCTGCCGGGCCGATAAACTTATCGGGATTCCACCAGAAAGACGGACAAGAGGTTGAACAACATGCGCAGAGAATACATTCATACAGCCCGTCGAGTTTTTCGCGCTGCTCTGGCATCTGTAAATGCTCGCGAGCTGGCGGATTTTGTCCATTATTCAACAGGTAAGGCTTAATTTTGTCATATTGCGCATAGAATTGTCCCATGTCTACCACCAAATCGCGGATCACCGGTAAACCTGGCAGCGGGCGAATCACAATCTTCTTGCCCGGCTGGTTGAGTGCCGAAATCGGGGTAATACAGGCCAGACCATTCTTGCCGTTCATGTTCAGACCGTCGGAACCGCACACACCTTCACGGCAGGAGCGGCGGAACGACAGGCTGGGATCTTTCTCTTTCAGCTGGATAAGCGCATCCAGCAGCATCATGTCGCGACCTTCTTCCGCTTCCAGGGTGTAATCCTGCATACGCGGAGCATCATCAACATCCGGGTTATAGCGATAAATTGAAAACTCGAGTCTCATTTTCCTGTCTCCGCATTAGTAAGTACGAATCTTCGGCGGGAATGCCGGGCGCAGTTTCGGTTCCATGTTGACGCTTCGGCGCGTCATGGATTCCGACTCTGGCAGATACAGGGAGTGGCACAGCCAGTTTTCATCATCACGATCCGGGAAGTCGAAGCGGCTATGTGCGCCACGGCTTTCGGTACGGAAGTTGGCAGAAACAGCCGTTGCATACGCCGTTTCCATCAGGTTATCCAGTTCCAGGCACTCAACGCGCTGGGTGTTGAACTCGCTGGAAGTGTCATCCAGACGGGCATTTTTCAGACGCTCGCGGATCACTTTCAACTGCTCAAGCCCTTTCGCCATCGCATCACCTTCACGGAAGACCGAGAAGTTATGCTGCATACATTCTTGCAGCGCTTTACGAATCGCCACCGGATCTTCACCGTTACGATTATTGTTCCAGCGGTTCAGGCGATCCAGAGACACTTCAACATCAGACTCGCTGGCATCGCGCAGTGCGCCCTGCTCGGCGATAGACTCTTGCAGATGCAGACCTGCCGCGCGACCAAAGACCACCAGGTCCAGCAGCGAGTTGCCGCCCAGACGGTTAGCGCCGTGTACCGATACACAAGCGATTTCACCAACGGCAAACAGTCCCGGAACAACCACATCTTCGCCTTTCTCATTCACAGTCAGCGCCTGACCGGTAACTTTGGTCGGAATACCGCCCATCATGTAGTGACAGGTTGGGATAACCGGAATCGGCTCTTTCACCGGATCGACGTGAGCGAAGGTACGGGAAAGCTCCAGGATACCCGGCAGACGGGATTCGAGAACTTCTTTACCCAGGTGATCGAGTTTCAGTTTCGCGTGTGGCCCCCACGGACCATCACAGCCGCGACCTTCACGGATTTCAATCATGATGGAACGCGCCACCACATCACGGCCCGCCAGGTCTTTGGCGTTCGGCGCATAACGCTCCATAAAGCGTTCGCCATGTTTGTTCAGCAGATAACCGCCTTCACCACGGCAACCTTCGGTGACCAGTACGCCCGCACCGGCAATGCCGGTCGGGTGGAATTGCCACATTTCCATATCCTGCACCGGTACGCCTGCGCGGATAGCCATGCCGACACCGTCGCCAGTGTTAATGTGGGCGTTAGTGGTGGACTGATAAATACGCCCTGCCCCGCCAGTCGCCAGCACGGTAGCGCGGGCTTTGAAATAAACCACTTCACCGGTTTCGATGCACAGTGCGGTACAACCCACCACCGCGCCATCCTGGTTTTTCACCAGATCCAGCGCATACCACTCGGAGAAAATGGTGGTGTGGTTTTTCAGGTTCTGCTGATAAAGCGTGTGCAACAGTGCGTGACCGGTACGGTCAGCCGCCGCCGCAGTGCGTGCCGCCTGCTCGCCGCCGAAGTTTTTCGACTGACCGCCAAACGGACGTTGATAGATACGACCATCATCAAGACGCGAGAACGGCAGGCCCATGTGTTCGAGTTCCAGAATCGCTTCCGGCCCGGTTTTACACATATATTCAATCGCGTCCTGGTCACCGATATAGTCCGACCCTTTTACGGTGTCGTACATATGCCATTCCCAGTTATCTTCATGGGTATTACCCAGCGCAACGGTAATGCCGCCTTGCGCAGAAACGGTATGGGAACGGGTCGGGAAGACTTTAGAGAGCAGCGCACAGGTCTGGCCGCTCTGGGAAATTTGCAGCGCCGCGCGCATACCTGCGCCACCGGCACCAATCACAACTGCATCAAATTCTCTGACTGGCAATTTCATCACACACCCCACACCACAACGAATCCATAAATCACGTAAACCACCAGTGCAACGACAATCACCAGTTGCAGCATCAGGCGCAATGCCAGCGGTTTAACGTAGTCGGTCAACACCTGCCACATGCCGATCCAGGCATGAATCAAGATAGAAAACAGCGCCAGCAGGGTGAACACTTTGGTGAACGCAGAGGCGAAGAAACCGATCCAGACTTCATATGTCAGTTCGCCACTGGTGGCGAAAAAACCGACCATATAAATGATGTAGAGCGTCAGGACGATAGCGGTAGCGCGAACGAGGATGAAATCATGTACGCCATTGCGTCCTAATGCGGAGGCGTTGCTTACCATACGAGGACTCCTGCGAGAAGTGAAAGCACGACAGTAATAACAAAGGAGATTTTGGCGGAGCGTTTACCCGCTTCGAATGTTTCTTCCAGATAGCCAAAATCCATCATCATGTGGCGAATACCTACGACGACGTGATACGCCAGAGCGGTAAGGATGCCCCACATGATAAATTTGACGAAGAAGCTGCCCATAATCGCGGAAGCTTGCTCGAAACCTTCAGGGGAAGAGAGGCTGGTACCCAGAAGCCACAGCAGGATACCCACTGCAATAAAGGTGATCACACCGGAAACGCGATGGAGAATGGACGCTATCGCCGTGATGGGGAACCGGATGGTCTGTAGGTCCAGATTAACAGGTCTTTGTTTTTTCACATTTCTTATCATGAATAACGCCCACATGCTGTTCTTATTATTCCCTGGGGACTACGGGCACAGAGGTTAACTTTCTGTTACCTGGAGACGTCGGGATTTCCTTCCTCCGGTCTGCTTGCGGGTCAGACAGCGTCCTTTCTATAACTGCGCGTCATGCAAAACACTGCTTCCAGATGCGAAAACGACACGTTACAACGCTGGGTGGCTCGGGATTGCAGGGTGTTCCGGAGACCTGGCGGCAGTATAGGCTGTTCACAAAATCATTACAATTAACCTACATATAGTTTGTCGGGTTTTATCCTGAACAGTGATCCAGGTCACGATAACAACATTTATTTAATTTTTAATCATCTAATTTGACAATCATTCAACAAAGTTGTTACAAACATTACCAGGAAAAGCATATAATGCGTAAAAGTTATGAAGTCGGTATTTCACCTAAGATTAACTTATGTAACAG
>OJJD01000134.1_pt1 | contig 75457 bp, 67 predicted proteins | sample 1596011 | NCBI WGS metagenome assembly OJJD01 (sample SAMEA4350113, study PRJEB24818) | metagenome | biome: human; feature: gut; material: faeces | place: Denmark | collected 2013-09 | reverse complement strand
GATTAAGTGGATTGAAAATAAACTCAATAATCGACCTCGTAAAAGACTTGGATACCTCACGCCAAACGAAAAATTTAAACAAATTATTAATCAGAATTCTGTTGCATTTGCAAGTTGAATTCAGCTATCATTACATATTTGCTGGATTTCATTAATAAGTCTTGAAACATGAAACCCGTCACACACAGCATGGTGGACCTGGATAGAAAGAGGAATAAGGTATTTATCATCTTGCTGAAAGTACTTTCCATAAGTAAAGATTGGCAACAAATAAGTTCCATCTGCAAATATATTCAGATTGAAACTTGTAAACGTAGCCCAGGGCAATGAAGATATAGGAAAAGTATTAGCTGGCGTATCAGGTTTGGCATCTATACCGTAATTACCGCCAAACATTTCAATATCCCGTTCATAGTTTGAAAGAAAAGCTATAAGATCATCATTCCACTCCGTCCACAGATTGGAAAAGGTTTCATTCTCCTCATGAAAAACAGCATAACACGGCAGTAAGGTATCCCACACTCCCAACTCCCCTTTGTCATTGATTGCTGTTCGAAACTCTTCATGATTATTTACCGCCTTTGTCAATACATAAATCAGAAGAGGATAAAGTTTCGAACGATTTTTGTTTTTAAACGCTATAATCCCGGAGATATCTATGTTTACAGTAATGCTATATGTACACCGTATCTGACTGAAATAATGATCAAAATACGGCTTTCTTTTCCAAGTATCTTTATCTATAAGTTTAAACATAAGATTGTTTCATTATATCAATGCGGCAACTATTATTTTTCCGAACACATTACTTTATCAGTCAGATAAACAAAACTCGTAATCATCGCAGAGGAACGACTAATGATATCTTTATTTATCAGCGACATATTGTCTACTTCCGAATGATGGATAGAAAAATAATTTTTTCTATCAGCCATATAAAAATAGACTGGGACTTTCTTTTCTGAATTTAAAGGCCAGAAAGATGCATCTTCCAATGGCATCCTTTGCAATTCAGGTGTGAATCGAAGGCTATCAGAAAATAATTTTATTTTGTTATAAACCTCTTCTGTTTCAAATAGGGCAAAGCCTACTGGCTCTTCCGCTCCCGAATCAATTTCAAGATTATACAAATAACTCTCATCCCCATATACTTCTATATATTTTTTCATTCCTGACATAGATATCTCTTCATCCTGATAGATCAGAACTCTGATTGTGTTTTGCGGTTTGATACCAGCTTTAGAAAATATTCTCAGCACGTCAATAGCCTGAGCACATCCTGTAGCATTATCCTGGGCTCCCTGACTATTGAACCACGAATCAATGTGTGCAGATATAAGTATCACTTTATCCGGATTTTTTACTCCTTTTATTTCTCCTATCAGATTGAATCCGGTTGCTGTTCCTTTACATTCTGATGTAGAAGAGAAAGTTATTCTCAGATTAGGATTCTTAGCGATACTTTCGGAAAGTATATCAGCATCATGAGTAGAAATAGCCAAAGCAGGAATCTGTTTTACGCCTTCTTCATATCTGAGTGTTCCCGTTCTTGGAAAATTATCGGAAACAGGCGAAAGTGAACGAGTAATTACTGCCTCTGCACCTTTTTTTGCAGCCATTGATGCACCAAACATCCTTTGCCATCCAGCTTTAGAATACCCGTTTGCCGTTGTATCCATTTTTTCATTAAAAAAAACGATACAACCCTCCAATGAAGATGCTTTCTCAAAATCGGCCTTATTTGTAAATTCTACTACTTTCAAGTTTAGCTCCTTGCCCCCAGTCCCTATAGACATCCCCAAAGGAATAGCATTTAGTTCTTTTCTACCAGTTTCATCCATATAGTATAAAGAAGAAACACCAGGCAGCCATAATGGAACATTTACCAAGTCTGTTCTCACATCAACACCTGCCTTCACCATTTCACTTTTCAAAAAAGCAATAGCCTCCTCATTACTTTTGCTTCCTGACATTCTTGCTGGAGTGTCCTCCGACAATGTCTTGATACACCGAAAGCAATCATCACTTTTAGAATTCTTTTCTATTCTATCTAAAACTGCTGTGTCCGACTTACAACCAGTCAACAAGCATAGTAAAACAATTATTACATATTTCATAATCTAGTAATTAAAGAACTTTACTCAATTCATTACTCCATAGTTCATAACCATTTGCATTAAAATGCATTCTATCTTCAGAATAATAGCGTAAATCAAGCAAACCATCTGCATTATATAATAAAGAAGCTAGATCCACATATTCAACATATGAAACATCATCTGCATATTCTTTTAACTTCTCATTAAACAGTTTCTTATTTTTACGAATATCCTTTCCAAGAAGAAAATCCATTGGAGTTGGTTTTATAGAAATAAACAAAATCCTGCATTCTGGGAAATCTCTATGAATCCTACCCAGTAGCGAAATATACTCATCGAATACAGATTCAACAGGTTCACCATTTTCTATATCAATGTCATCATATATTACCACTGATGAAGGATGATATTTGCCTATAACATCATTATAATAATATTGTATATCTTTTATACTTGCTCCACCAAAACCTCTGTTCATTACATTCCGCCCAGGGAAATAACAAGCTGTATTCCAAAGATTAACAGTAGAGCTTCCTACAAATAAAATAGGATTTTCTAATAGTGTATTTTCCAAATCATACTCTACAAACCTCTTTATTTCATTCTCAAAACGGAGAGAATCATATTTATTATTACGAATGGCATCCTGAACATCTAAAAAGAGTCTTAAAGTATCATTCTGTTTGTATGAAAACTCCTCAAGCGTATCTATCCTAGCCATCCAGAAATTCATAGCCTCTTTATAAAAAACTTCTGTATCCACCATTTCTGGTTCAGCTTGCGACTTGCACAAATAATCATAGTAACTATCCTTATCAGAACAAGCAGTAAATACACCAGAAAATTTTCAATCTACCTATATTGATCATTTTATTTCAATAATTAGCTTTTTAATCCATATTACATCGAATCTATGTTTACAATGAATGAGCTGTCTGATCAGGATACCTTTTCTCACACAAAATCACACGACTATAAACTTAGAAACTATACCCAATAAATCACCTTTCCCCAATAGTCTCCCGTTATAAAGCATAATGGGTAACAACAGCCGAAACCATTCTATTCTTTAAACACAAACAATCGGCTTCCGGTAAATTCCCCAATGCATATTTCATCCTCAATTGTTTTTCAACAATCTTACCCAATCTCTCACAAAGTTAAAAAAAACAATTAACCAAGAATAAATATTTGCAAACTTCATACAAATCCAATAAGTAAAACAGACAAATGAAGCATAGAATATCAAAGGAATAAAAATCAACCGAATTATGAGACCTGAACACTACATCCAATATATTTATATAAAATACCTGCAATGAAAAAAATGACGAGGCTATTATCATAAAAACAAATGAAACTTATACCTTTGAAGAAAGTTTGTATAAAAAATATCTTAGAATAAGGAGAATCTGGAAATGAAAAAAGAACTTCTGCATTCTTGTCCAGAACTGATTGACTACATCAATGAAACAGGTTTTCTGCCCTTGCTGAGCATGGACATCAACGGATGGTCGGCCGAAGAAGTAGTAGACGAAGACTGCCAGTACACCCGTCTGCCCGATGGTGGATGGGAATGGGCACTTTGGGAATGGAAAGGTGCCATCCTGCAAGAAAGCGGTTGCGCATACGGTAAGTTTTTCAAAGACAAAGCCGCTTTCATCAGCCGTGAATGGTGGCCTGACTTTTGCAATTACCGCCGAAGTGTCTACCCATATCCGGAAGCAGGAAGCATCGAAGAGAGTATCCTCGATGTATTAAAAAACGAAGGAAGCCTGATAACCCGCGAACTGCGTGCAGCGTGCGGATTCACGGGACCAAAGATGCGGAGCCGTTTCGATGCATATATCACCCGTCTGGAAATGGGCGGCTACATCGTTACAGAAGACTTTATTTATCCCCGCGATCGCCACGGGAGAGAATACGGATGGGGATGGTCACTGCTCACAACGCCGGAAACACTCTTCGGAAGAGAGGCTTGTCATCCCGACCGCACCCCACAAGAATCACGCGAACGGATGCTCAGTCAATTCAAAAAGATTCTACCGGATGCCTCCGAAAAGATGTACGATATCTTACTTAAATAAAGAAGGAAAACAACTAACGATATAACCCTATGAAAATCATTCTGGCCATCGACTCATTCAAAGAATGCCTTACATCAGAAGAAATAGAAACAATTTTCTCCCAAGCCTTGTCATCCCGCGGCATGACAGTCAGCTCACTACCCATGTCCGACGGAGGAGAAGGCATGCTTGAAGCCTTCATCTCTGCCCTGCACGGAAAAATTATCCAGGCCGAAGTACACGATCCTCTGATGCGCCCCATCCTTGCCAGTTACGGCATTGCACCCGACGGAACAGCTGTTATAGAAACAGCCAAGGCATGCGGTCTTACGCTGATGACAGCCGAAGAACGAAATCCACTGGTAGCTACAACCTATGGAGTGGGCGAACTCATTGCCCATGCCTTACATCAAGGCTGTAAAAAGTTTATCATCGGACTGGGAGGAAGCGGAACCAGCGATGCCGGAAAAGGAATGCTTCGGGCACTAACCGATATATTCGCTCCCCATGGAACAATAGACGATGTACTTACCAACCATACAGCCGGATGTCAGTTTACCTTAGCCAGCGATGTACGCAATCCGCTTTATGGAAAAGAAGGAGCAGCCTTTACCTTTGGTCCCCAGAAAGGAGCTACTCCCGAAATGGTAGAAGAACTAGACCGCCAAGCCCGGCTGTTTGCCGATCAGTCTGCCCGCCATATGGGAAAAGACACATCACAACAACCCGGTGCCGGAGCAGCAGGAGGTCTGGGGTACGCCTTCATGCAATATCTCAGTGCAAGCGTATGTTCGGGAGCCGATTTATTACTCGACCTTATAAAGTTCGATGAGCTTCTGAAAGATACCGACCTTGTCATTACTGGCGAAGGACACGCCGACAGCCAGACTCTTATGGGAAAGCTTCCCGAACGAGTAATGCGACGGACTCAAAAATATCAGGTTCCGGTATGGCTGGTAGCCGGACAGACCGATGACGCAGAAAAACTTATCACAGCCGGATTTACCCGGGCAGATAAACTTACCCCTGAAGGATTAGCTCTTCACGAAGCTATCAAGCCAGAAATTACCAGACAAAATATATATCGCTGGGTCTGCCAAAACCTCTAAGGAAATATCCATCAGAACCTTTACATTCATTATGAAAACAACACACTTGCTTTACACATCTGCCTTCCTGGCAATGACACCTCTTGCAGTATTTCCTCAGGGAAATCAGTCACGGCCTAATCTCGTTTTCATCATGGCCGACCAGTTTCGGGGCGACGCCTTAGGATGTATGCAAAAAGAACCGGTACAAACCCCTAATCTCGACAAGCTGGCCGAAGAAGGTATTCTTTTCACCGAAGCTATCAGCAGCTATCCGGTGTCATCTCCGGCCCGTGCCATGCTCATGACAGGAATGTATCCCACTGCAAACGGTGTAACCGGCAACTGTAATTCCGACAATACCCCTTACCGGGTAGAACTATCTGCCGAAGCCATCTGCTGGAGTGATGTACTGAAACAGGCAGGATACTCCACAGCTTACATCGGTAAATGGCATCTCGATGCTCCTCACCCGCCCTACATTGACACATACAACAATCGCGGAAAAGTAGCATGGAACGAATGGTGCAGTCCCGAACGCCGCCACGGATTCGACCAGTGGATTTCCTATGGAACCTACGACAACCATCTGAAACCGATGTACTGGGATACAGAAGCTGCCAGAGAAGACTTTTATTACGTCGACCAGTGGGGACCGTCTTATGAAGCCGACCGTGCTATTGAGTTTATCCGCAAGGAAAGCAGCCAGTCCGACCACCCGTTTGCCTTAGTCGTTTCCATGAATCCGCCACATACCGGATACGAACTTGTCCCCGACTCATTCAAGCAACGCTATGCCCATATCGATGTAGAGGCACTGGCATCCCAGAAACCATATATACCCGCCAAAGGAACTCCCAAAGGAGATTATTTCCGCACACATATCCGCAACTATTACGCCTGCATCACCGGAGTAGACGAAAATGTAGGACGTATCATCCGTACACTAAAAGAATGCGGAGTATTCGACAATACCCTTATCATCTTCAGTTCCGACCATGGCATATGCATGGGTGGACACGGTATCGAAGGTAAAAATGTTTTCTACGAAGAATCCATGCGAATTCCGATGATATGCTGCTGGAAAAACAAACTGCATCCGCAGCAAACCGACCTGCCCGTAGCTTTTGCCGATCTCTACCCTACGATGCTTTCACTCATGGGAATGAAAGACCAAATACCTTCAACCGTACAATCCTACGACTGGAGCCAGCACTTCCTGCAAGAGAAAATACACACTCCCCAGGAAACTATTCAACCCTATTATTATTGCGTTCCTTCCGACCCGACATCCGGCAAACGAGGCATCCGTACTTCCCGATACACCTATGTAGTAGCATTCGAAAAAGGGAAGAAAACGCAAACCTGGCTTTACGACCGAAAAAACGATCCCGATCAGCTGCACAACCTTGCAGACCGTAAGCCTTCACTTTGCGACTCCTTAAACCAGAAACTCTTATTATGGCTCGAACAGACACACGATCCGTTCAGCTCTTACCTAAAACCATAAATTATGAAAAAAATCGTATTTACACTGCTGACATTCTTCTTCACATGTAACCTGAGCAGTGCCTATGGCACAGAAATCCAGTTACCCAAACCAGCTCCACACCAGATAAAATGGCACGAAGCCGAACTGGGAGTAGTTTTCCATTACGACCTGCATGTATTCGACGGACAAGTGTACGGTCAGGGAAACAACCGCATCAATCCAATTGAAGATTACAACATCTTCCATCCCGACAAGCTGGACACCGACCAGTGGATACAAGCAGCCAAAGCAGCCGGAGCCAAATTTGCCATCCTTACAGCCACACACGAAACAGGTTTCGGACTCTGGCAAAGCGATGTAAACCCATATTGCCTGAAAGCAGTAAAATGGCGCGATGGCAAAGGCGACATCGTACGCGACTTTGTAAACTCCTGCCGCAAATACGGCCTGCAGCCGGGCATCTACATAGGCATCCGATGGAACTCCCTGCTGGGCATCCATAATTTTAAGGCCGAAGGCGAGGGAGAATTTGCCCGCAACCGCCAGGCATGGTACAAACGCTTGTGCGAAAAAATGGTGACAGAACTCTGTACCCGTTACGGAGATTTATTCATGATCTGGTTCGACGGAGGAGCCGACGATCCCCAAGGTCTGGGACCCGACGTAGAACCTATTGTCAACCAATATCAACCCGACTGCCTGTTCTACCATAATGTCAACCGGGCAGACCTGCGCTGGGGAGGATCAGAAAGCGGAACCGTAGGCTACCCCTGCTGGTCGAGCTTTCCTTATCCATACAGCCACAGCAATGCCACCGACGGGATAACCGACCACAACCAGCTGCTGGCCCACGGCGATCCTGAAGGAAAGTTCTGGGTTCCTGCCATGGCCGATACCCCTTTGCGCGGTTATAACGGACGGCACGAGTGGTTCTGGGAGCCGGGCGACGACGACAAGGCCGTTTACCCGTTGGAAAACCTGATGGAGATGTACGAAAAATCCGTAGGCCGCAATGCTACTCTGATGGTAGGACTGACACCCAATCCCGAAGGACTGATACCCGATGGTGATGTACACCGGCTGCAAGAATGGGGAAATGAAATACAACGGCGTTTCGGAACTCCCCTGGCACAAACCTCCGGAAAAAATAAAAAGAAATTGTCAATAACTTTCGATAAGCCGCAACGTGTAAACTACTACCAGATACAGGAAGACATAACCGAAGGCGAACACATCCGTGCCTACCGCATAGAAGCCTTGATCAATGGCAAATGGACCACAGTAGCCAAAGGCAGTTCGGTAGGACACAAACGCATCGAAGCCTTTCCAGAAGTCGAAGCACAAGCCTTTCGTCTGATTGTAGAACAATGTGTATCTACACCCCTTATCCGAAACTTCAGCATCTATCATGTCACTGCCCAGTCAGACAGACAGTAAGTCTATCAAACAGACTACCTTTGTTTATCCACACACTTTTCATGTCGTTAATTTTATGTTTCCTCTGTCCATAAAACATGTGACAGAGGAAACATTTTTTTTATTTTCCTTTGTGATAAAATAAATTTAACCCATTTAGCTAAAAAAGACTAAAAACAGTCCGGATTTATTACAATCACACAAGGCGTTACAACATTAATCAAAAGACTCTTACGTCTTTATTATTTACCAGCCTAATCAAAGAGTCTGTAGGCATTAAACTAAACCGATTATGAAAAGACAGAGATTAAACAGACACATGTTATTCCCGATGCTGACAGTCATCATGCTTCTATCTGCCAGCCACATTTGCGCCCAGCGTAACTTCAGTCTTTTTGGCAAAGACGTATCAGTAGGCGTACGCGCCGGAATTACATACAGCGAGATCAGTAAAAGCAACTACAGCGATGGAAAAATAGGATGGCTGATTGGTGCAGACCTGGAAATACCCGTCGAAAAAGTTTCCGAAAACTTCTTTATCCAACCCTCTCTTCTGTTCCTTTCCAAAGGGGACAAATGTTCCAAATCGAGTAATGTAGGCGATGGAGATGTCGCTACCGTAGAAACAACAGAAAACGCTATCTTCCTGGAAATACCTGTCATGGCAGGATATCGCCTCAACATAGCAGAAAATTTCAATCTGACCTTCAATGCCGGTCCGTATTTTGCCTTTGGGCTGGGAGGAAAATCCAAGTTGGGAATGGATAGCGGCCTATGGGGCAGCTCGATTGGAGGAGGCTATGAGATCAATACATTCGACTCCATGAAAAGATTCGATTTCGGTATCGGTCTGGGAATCGGTTTCGAAATACTCCAGTCATGGAACATAGGCATGAACTACGATTTAGGTTTCGTACCCGTTGTTGACGGCGGCGGAAAACACAGAGCACTCCTGCTCTCTGTTGGCTATAAGTTCTGATATACAAAACTATTCATACTTTAAACCCAACAACTATCATGAAGAAGTGGATTTTACTTATCTGGTTGTTTTGTGTGCAACTTCTGGCAGTGCATGCAGAAAACGAATACTATACCATATTCAAGGTAGGAAGCAACATCTGCACGCCTGTTACACTGAAAACGCCATACGGCAACTACACCATCCATACGGAAATAACAATACCCAATTCTCTTTCCTGGTTCGAGGCATTCGACTGCGAGGGAAAAAAAATAATGGATACCGGAGGAAAAGTTTCCGTAGGAACCGGTAAACCGACCGTACGTATCTATTACCTTACCACCCTGTTCCCCCACGCCGACAACGAAACACCTCGTTCAGACAACGAAAGCTATACACCCTCCACACGTAATTCTTTCTCTAATCCAGAGTGGACGGAAAAAACAGCTGAAGCTCTGGTTGATTTGACAGAGGCAAAAGGATGGAACCACGAAAGTCATTCAATCTATCTGGAAGCAGGCTACGGATTTGCTTACGGTAACGCCGGCATCCGCCTGAAATATATCTCTCCCGTAGTGTTCGGCCTTACAGCATCCTTTGGCTACAACACCCAGTACAAACCAGAAAGAATCGACGACAAACAGTATTTGTGGAATGTAGGCGTCCAGTTACACTTGTCCAAGTTTCTGGCAATCGGGATGTATGGCGGTCCCCAATATTTCAGCAAGTACAACAAGTCGGAAATAGGATTCGGAGCCATGCTCGAATACTCTCACCAGATTTACAAACGACTGGGAGTCACCGGCGGTGTCGGATTTGTCATAGCAGCCGAAGAAGCCTCTAAAAATCCACAGACTCTTTTCGCCTTTCATGCCGGAATAAGCTATAACTTATTCTCAAACTAATCAAAAACTTGTCGCGACTGTCTGCTCCAACATCCAAACGTCCCCTTCTCGTTGTCAGACAGTTGCGGCAGTTTTTTTAATGAAAATATAAAATTACCAGTTTCTATATCAGTATTTCTGTTTTGACGGAATCACACCTCTCACCCCACCTTTCGGATTAGGCACATCACCCTTGTAGCGAGGAATCAGATGCATGTGTACATGGAAAACCGACTGCCCTGCTGCCTCGTTCACATTAATGCCTATATTATACCCATCTGGATGATAGCGCTCATCTACCTTCTGTTTCACGTACTGAAGCATCACATTCATAGCCTCCCGCTCATGATTAGTCAGATCAAAATAAGAGGCCACATGTCGCTTGGGGATAATCAATGCATGACCAGGCGATACCGGATAACCATCATAAAACGCCACACAAGTAGCCGTTTCACAAATTATCTCTACTCTTCGAGACAGACGGCAGAAAGGACAAGCCTCCCCTTCTTTCCGAGGCAACTTATTGAAATGCTGATATTGATAAAGTTCATAGCTCGAATTGCGCTCTAAGCTCTCGAAAGGCAACCGCACATTACACTGATAGGTATACTGACGATAGATGGCATGTAATCTGAATCCTTCTTCCGTCAAGTCACGACGCACGGCGAAAAAGGCCGTCCCCGTAGGAGAAAGAAGATTTGTGACATTCATCATTACCTCCGCCTGTGCATAGGGCTCCAATACATTCAGTACATAGTTACACAGAATGGTATCAAACTTTCCATCTGGATATTCAGGACGATAATAATAGTCGTACCCCACGATGTCATATCCCTGACGCCTCAATTCATCCGTATCAAAGCCATATCCACAACCAAAGTCTAGAATACGTCCTTTCAACAAGTTATGCTGAAGCAGATAACGGGTAGGTACAGAAAGACTTGTACGCTTGATAGCAGTAAGATAAGGATGATTTATTTTTTCAGGTTCCATAATACTCAATATTTCCAAATTTCAAAACCCATGTTCAAGGCTATTTGATGCATCGGGGTAAAGGTCTGAAAGAAACAATCTAACAAATGCTCTTTATCCATTTGCACAATATCTTGCGGTGTATGTCCCAAAGAAAGATAATCTTCAAGTAACTTATTTTGTTTACCTGTTCTCAAATAAATAGTCAAAGCCTTTTGATGTGCTTCAGCTAAATTAGGAAGGTATAACTCCAAATCTGGTAATTTATTACTTTTCGAACAGTTGATACTTGGATCTGACGGCATCAAATTCCAAAGTAAATCATGAGATACAAAACTCCACGGAATGAAATGATCCAAATCATACTTACGTATTTCCAAACGTTTACCCGTGTAAAGGCACCGTACTTCCATTCCTTGATTTATTACTACATTCCAGAATTCATGCTGACTAGATAACGAATTTCTCTCTTCTCTCTTTACCAGTTTATTTGGTATATTCGGCACATTTGGATTCCTCACCTGAAGAAAATTAGTCAGACCCCAATATGTAAAAGCGCTTAGAATATCGTAATTCTCTTTCAGGTATGTTAACCAAACCGGATTCAATTCTATCCATAATAGACCATCTTTCTTTTCTAATTTATAAAGACAACCATTTTCAAATGTCTGCGAACGAATTACCATTTCCCGATCATCAGAAGTATCAATCCACGGTCTCAAGAATCGAAATGGCACATTTTTTTGAAGAAAATTCAATTGTTTCCGTATTCCACCTTGTCGAATCAACTCTTGTAGCAAGTCAATCAGTTCCCTTATTCCCAAATTGATAGGAATATTGTTTTCCTTCTGTAAAGTTAGAATAGCATCATAAAGTGATTCCGATTTACCGAACGAAAGCCGAAAATAGTTAACAGGATACCAAGCATTTGCAACCATTGTTATCATGATCTCCCAGACATTCATCCTTGTTTTCTCTTGTTTTACGCATAAATCAAGTATGCCTAGAAACCAATAATATTTGTAGGTAGCTACGGTATTATCGAATACTCTGTTAAGGTATCGGGTGGTAAGTATTTGTGATTGTGGAATTTGCATAATTCGTTACATTATTAGCCGCAACTTATATAACAACAAAAACATAAAATTGACGATTAGTTTTGAGTAAAACTACAGAAAAAAGCAATATATAACAGTTAAATTCGATCATTTTTAATAACCAATATAAACGTTTCAACACATCAAATTACATGTCAGTGAAAGGATAAAACTTCTTGCAGGCATATACCTCTGTGCATGCTAACAAGCACTAAATTTTATATAAAGCAACTGATGCTCAGGAAGAAACCCTAAAAAATCATGACAAAAAATATAAATTAACAGAAAAGATAGCTATATAAATAGAACTGTATCAATCCCGTAATTATTCTTTACCTTAGTCTAGTACCACTTTAAACATAATTGATTATCAAATATTTATTCGAAAGTAAAATTATAGACAATTAGGATTATAGGGATTGACACAGTTTGGATTACAGTCTTGAGAAGACAGAAAGTGAAGAGTGTTCTCACCCCCTCCACTAAATCATTCATTATAAAACTATTTAATATGCGGTAAATCAACTCCAATTCTAAGGGCATGGTTAAATATCTTATTAACAATGCGCTGTGCATAAAATTCTTTTAGCCCCCCAATATATTCTAATTGTATATCCTTATTTTCTATTTTAACAGTAATTTCCTCATCTACATTAAATACATTATTTTCTATATAAATTGTCAAGAAGTTATCATTCCATTTAATAGCCTGATTTTCTGAAATAATAGAATAACAATTTTCTTTTTCAATCTTTCGTAAAGCAGTACCAAGTTTAACATCATAGGTATTTCCATACGTAAAAGCATAGTTATTATGAATTTTTGCAGGATGTAAACAATCACAGCTTTGCGAAACACAAATAATATACTCCTCAAAATCAGCATTCTCGGATATAGAATACAATTTTGTCTTTAATCTAAAAATATCCCCTGTTTTTATTTGGTGACGTTTTTGATTAGACAAATTCTTTTTGTCTATAAATGTTATAATTTTATTAAAAAGAGCCAATTCCTGATCTTCTACTATATCTCTTTTCTCTTCTTCATCTCTCCCAAAAAGTTTTTCTATTTTTGCGGTGTCTATGTATGTCCTCATTGATTCTGCTATATCCTCCTTTATACACAAAACAAGAAATTCAATAAGGTTATCAATATTTTTTTCTTCATAAGACTCCCAATGATGTAATAACATTCTATCAGTTATTCCACCTAAACCTTTTCCACCTATGCCTAATTCCTCAGAAAGTATATTCTTCAACATTAAAGACAATAACAATGTACGTTGATTTGGAATCTTACAAATAGCCTCGGTAACTTTCTTATAAACATCATCAGAAGTTATCTCTTTCTTCAATACAAAAATGACAGTTCCATTAATTAAAAGATAACTTCTACCCAATACATGAACAGAGTATTTTTTTTCATCTTCCCTGTGCAGTATTTCTAAACCTTTATTAACAATCTCATAATATGTCAACAAAATGTCTAAATCATTTTTTACTATCTCTCTCAACTTTTTACAACACTCACGACTATCATGTTGAGGGAACAAATCATGAATATAACACTTAAATTCTTTAATAATACGGTTTCGCTCTTCTTTGGGACTTACTGTAAAGGCTGAAACAAAATCATCAAGTTTTTTCATGAAACCTGTTTCAACTTCGTCTAATTCAGATTTTTCCTCAACTATTTCTAAAACCTCGGTAAGTTTAGTTTTAATTTCCGCCTTAAGTTCATCTGATGTTTTCCCAATGCAAAAATAAGCATATATATTTAATAAAATATTATAATCATCCTGTTCGTTAGTATATATCGCTACCCATCTTATATGTTTATTATCCACTGCATCATCTAAAATCTTCAATGTACTCTCATGTTTGATTTGGGAAGTAGCATCCAATTCCCAATCAAGAATCATTAAATCTTTATGGTTCAACAAAAAATCTTTATCAGTATAGAATCCATCATAATCTCGAAATTTATATATGTCAAGATTACATTTTCCATTTCTCCTAAATGACATATACATTTCTTTTGAATCATCAAAATATTTCCGGTTTTCAGGAATGTCACAATACGGAGACTCGTATTGATCATCTATACAAATAGCTGAATTAATTGCATTATATATAACAGCTTTTTTATCCTCTGTATTTATCATAATTGTTATTTTTTATACGGTCTAATGACAAAACAAGCTCCATTTAACTTATTATACTCTTTATCATTACTTGCGATAATATCCAGACCTATAGAATTCAAATTTCTTCTAGCTAAATATAGCCCTATTCCACGCCCATTAGATTTTCTTGTAAAAAATAGAGTAAATATATCTTCTAATAAATTGTCAGCTATTTTCTCACCGTTATTCATTACAAGAATTTCTTCATTTTCAGTACAATATTCAATATATATTCTACGCTCAGAAACAGGAATTAACCAATACAATGCATTGTTTATTATATTGATAAATGTCGAATAAACCACCGATTCAAATGTAAAAAAAGTATAATTCTTAAAATCATCATTAGCATCAAAATTGACCTCCAAATCTCTAATTTTAGAAGCAAAAAACAAATTCAGAGATTTTAGTAAATTCAAACCTGTAAAAGTCTTTTTTTGCCTACGCGACATTCTATATAAAGGCTGTAACATTTTATAATTAGCCTCCATATGCTCAAATGCCACTTTTAATTGGCTATATTGATTTGATATTTCAGAATGATTTACGGCATAATCTCCTAAATAACGAATCGATGCAGCCATCTGGGAATGAAGTACATTTAATTCATGATCTATAATTTCAGCAGAAATTCCTAACTGAGCCAATTCATCAGTAGCCTCTAACTTTTCTTCTAATTTTTTATGTTGTTCTTTATACCATCCAATTAAGACATCATCATCTATATCAAAACTCAGATTTTCAATATGTGTAACAAATGATGAGTATCTTGAATCTATTTGTTCCAACATAGATTCTTTTGTTGACAAGATACACTCTATAGCTTTTTCATACTCTTCTTTCGTATTTAAGGTACTAATCATATTTGAAATCTCCTCTTTAAATGAGTCACTATATGATTTTCCTTCTTCCATAAAATTGTTACGAATATTTTCAAATGCTAAAGATGTACGTTTCGTATATGAATTGACAGTAGTTGTTATTTCTCGTAATGCTGCAAGATAATTGTTTTCATAATCCTTTCTAAGATTCTCGACATCAAATTTTTGCCTTACTTTTATTATTTCGTTATCACAATCAATCAATGACTTTATAATCTGATTATATACTCCAGTATATTCTGTATATTTTTTCTCCTGAATTGAACTTAATTTTATACGGGATGGTTTTTGTATTTTCAAGCTTCGGAGCTGTTCTTTCTTTTGAGAAAGCAGCTTCGATAAATCCTGGTACTCATTATAAGTTGTTTCCAAAGATTTAGATTTCAATTCTAATTGGAGATGAAGTTCTATTATCTCATTCTGCAATTCAAGAATTTTTACTTCATTGGCCTTCAAGTCTGAATTTAACTTTGCTTTTGTCTGCTTAGCCTTTTTCTTTTCAGCCTCTAAAATTTTTTCATTTTTCCGAGCAATCTCATCCATTTGGATGGAGTGAGCCGTAACATCATCCTTAGAGGAAGCAAAAAAGTTCTTAGCTATATCAATAAAAAAGTCTATCAAATTCTTTTTGAACTCTTTATAAGCTTTATTTTCTATGAGTCCCTCCCTTCCAGCTTTATCCGTAAGAGCTTTATTTTTCTCTCGCGTAATAGCTATATATCCATACATATTACGATGACTAAAGAAATAGTGTCCTGCACTTTTAGATCTACGTTCCTCAAATTTAAGGAAGTCATAATCTGTCCTACCATAAGGCAAGACTCTAAAATTATCTCTATAAATATATAGCCCTCCAAACCTCTTGGTTTTTTCATCCATCACGTCATACTCTTCAGGGGACAACAATGAATATTTTTGACGTCCTTCAATTTCACCAAGCTCTATTTCAAATGGGCCATAAGGTGTTTTACCTGGCACTCGAACAGGTCTAAATTTATAAGGGAAAGCTTGTTTATAAACCCGCACGATACCATCAAAAACACCATTTTCATCAAAAGATCCCTTTATATAATGATCAGCCTTTTCAAAATCACTATGATCAAAAAAATCACGAATTATATCGTACTTGCCATTTTCGTTCCTGATATTAAAAGTTGTATTAAAATCAGGCATTTGCTGCATAAACAAATTATATATTCCACTGAGAGAACGTTTAAGTTCAGACAGTGTAGAACTATCATCATCATTAGCATTGTAATAAGCTAAATCCAAAAGTTGTTCATCAGGTTGAAATATGAGAAACCTTGTTCCATGTTTATCTTGTGGAAGAAACAAATTCTCTATTTCTTTTTCTATTACATCAGGAACTTTAACAGAAGTAACACTATCAACAATATTTTGATGCAAACTTTCTTGTTCACTCCAAGCACTGATATTATTCTGAAAGTTACTCAAGAATTCCAATTTCATAGTTTGAAGATTATACCGAAATTGTTCAATATTTCTAAACTCAGAAAGAGGAATATTTACATCATCAACAAATAGATTATAATTTTCAAGAATTCGCCAATCCATCAGAAGCATCTGACAAGGTTCTTCTTTTTTTTTGGTTAACATCAACATTGGAGAACCTAAATATGCTACAGACAAACGACCAATACCTTTCTCACCCATGGGTATTCTTGGGCTTAAATTAAAACGTTGTTCATCCGTTAAAAAAGTTTTTCCTCTTGATTTGGAATCAGTTCCTAAAACAATCCACTTTGTTAATATATCATTTTTCGTCATGCCGAACCCATCATCCGACAAACTAAAAATAGGAGATTCCACATCCGCATAACCTTGCAAATATAAATCACAATTTAACTCTTTTGCATAAGCATCATATCCATTTTTCCACAGTTCAGATATAGCTGTTGGTAAATCTGCAATCTGACCTTTACCCAATAAATCAACAGCTCTTGCTTTTGTTCTAAATTGTGCCATTGTACTTTTCTTTTAATTTATATAATAAGACCCCTAATCTTCTCGCATACTCAGGTGGTACCGCATTCCCTATAATTCTTGCATTGGCAAGAATGCTATTTGCACAAAACTTATAATCTTTAGGAAAAGTCTGTAATGTAGCCCCTTCACGTATAGATAATCCTCTATTCTCTGTTGGATGTGCAAAACGTCCACTTGTTATTTTTATAAAATTGGTTGTAATAGTAGAAGAAGGTTTATCCCAACGTAGTCGGCCATACACATCTGTAAAACTATGATCTTTTCCCACATAACATCTTAGCTGAAGAGACGGATCATCCTTCCAAGCCAAACGAGATCCTCCATTTAACGGGGTTTTCACTAATCTTTTAATATTAATTGGAGCTAACCTCGATGTAGTATGCATAAAATCAGTTGCATCTTTATGTCCAGCTTCAACACATGAAAAGCCATTATGTAAACCTATAAATTCAGATAATAAGGAAGTTTTTTCATCAGGTTTGGGCAGTTCCACCTCACCTAATCTTGAAGCGACAAGAGAAAATCTTTTTCTCGTCTGAGGAACTCCATAATAACACATATTTACTATCTCAAACTTGTATAAATAATTTTTCTCTTTAAGGAAGCGTTCAAATTCAGGGAAAACGCTATCGGCCTTAGAAAGAATACCAGGAACATTTTCAACTAAAATAAAACCAGGATTATAATAATCAACAAACCTTATAAATTCCTTCAATAAATCCTTAGTTCCTCTTGATTTATTTTTACTTGTATTTATTATACTATAATACTGACAAGGACTACACCCTATCAAGATCAAGTTATCATCATTTCGCTGAACAGAAAAATGCTTTTCAAAATAATCAACTTCTAACTCTTTTATATCTGAATATACAAATTTAGAAGTTGGATTATTTATTTCATAAGTTTCTTTACACTCTTTTGCAAAATCAATACCCGCAATTACGTCAATACCCGATTGACGAAGACCGTACGTCATACCGCCTCCTCCACAAAAAAAATCAATTGCTTTTAATGAGCAGTTATTCTTCATTATTATCATTCCCAAATTACTTTTGCAAAAGTAACATTTTCTACTATTAGATTATTATTTATGAACGGAATTGTTATTCTTCACATACACTGGCTGAAACTTAGAACCAACATTCTTCAACACTCCATCTTCAACCAACCGACGAATATATCTCGTAGCTTTCGACTGATTGAATCCCGTGAGTCGTTGAAAGTCATGGCGTTGAAGAAAACTACTTTCGGTAAAGAATTCCGTAAGCTTTTGTTTTATCTCTTCGGCATCCATCTTTGAAGAATGACGGGAAGAATCTACCGAACGTTCGAATTTCACCCCTTTGAAACGACTTGCCAGTTCCTTATCAGGAGTAAATTTAACACTCCGTACATAGATTTCTGGAACTGTAATATATTTAGGATTAATGTTTGGTGCACATTTCAGACTCAAACTAAAATAGCCGATACCTTCCAAATGTACGGCGTACCCATCGCTCAGTTTCTCATAAAGTTCATCGTTCAAAGCCGTGATAACTGCTGCTACATCAGCTGGAGAGGCGGTACATTTCTTGTGTATCGCTTCGCGGATTTCACGAGTAGTCACCACATCTTTGGTTATCACTTTTGCATGTAGTTTCGGAGAAGAAACACCTTCTTTTACCGGATTCTCAAACAAGTCAAATTTAATAGCCATAATCGTTTTAGTTACATAATAGGCGTAATTCCTAAAAAACTCTTATAAAAATACCTCAACACGTTGCTGTCAAGGTCACGACACGAACGTAACGAAACATCAGCACGAGCATGTCAAGACCTCATCACGTATGTGTCGAGGTAAATTTAACTCAATTTTTAAGAATAAGCAAGGAAACATAATAACATTTCAAAGTTTAATCACAATAATTTTCCACACATATTTTAAAATAAATAGAAACAATAATCATACAGCATAAAATAAGCAATTCTTTTTATTTATTATCATGTTTATAATATCTTTGTAATGAGCAACCTAATAAGTATTTATCAAAATAAGAATCACCATGCTAAAATATATATCACTTCACAAAAATGATACATCTTCAAATGGGCAAATAAGAATTATAGATGAAGATAGACTTTGCTACCTTGTAGAATCTACAAGTAAAGGTGCATATGGTTTACGTACCATATCAAAGTCACTCCTGAAAGAATATATTGATTATTTTGAGAAAAACCCCAACGCTTCAGCTAACGATGCTCGTAATGATCTGTCTGGACTGACTCAAATTGATAAGTTTGAATATGGATATACTTCCACATTAACTTTAATGGCTAAAATGGCTTTGGGGAAAGAGAAAATTATCAACATCTCAGGCAACAACAAATTACAGCATAAAAACAAGAAATCGCTTCAAATCATATTCTATGGCGCTCCAGGAACTGGTAAATCATACATTATCAATGAAACAACCAAAAACGAAAGTGTAATTCGTACCACATTCCATCCAGACAGTGATTACTCCACTTTTGTAGGAGCATATAAACCTACCACCATTCAAGTGACAATGCGTGATGTATCCGGACATAAAATTATTGAAGGCGGAAAAGAGGTTAAGGAGGATCGTATTGTGTACGAATTTGTAAACCAAGCTTTTCTTCAGGCCTACATACAGGCATGGAAATATTATGCTGAAACCGCTGTTGATACAGAACCACGAAAACAATATCTCATCATTGAAGAAATAAATCGTGGCAACTGTGCTCAAATCTTCGGAGATCTATTCCAGCTTCTAGACCGAAATGACACTGGATTTTCAGACTATCCCATTTATACAGACAACGATATGAGAAAGCAGCTTCTTAAAGCTTTTGAAGGGCTTTCTATTTCCCAATACGAAAGTATCAACAGTTTGTATAACGGACGCAACGTTATAGAGCAGGTACTCAAAGGAGAAATCCTGCTTTTGCCGAGTAATTTATATATTTGGGCAACAATGAATACCAGTGACCAATCGCTCTTTCCTGTAGATTCAGCCTTTAAACGCCGCTGGGAATGGCAATACATGCCTATTGGCAAAGGTTATGATGACAGCGGAAATGAATTAAACTGGAAAATATGTATAGGAACAAACGAATACGACTGGTGGTCGTTCATTGAAAAGATCAACCTTCAGATTGGTTCCACAACTAATTCAGAAGATAAGAAACTCGGCTTTTTCTTCTGTAAAGCCCAAAATAACCGTATCAGTGCAGAAACCTTTGTTGGAAAAGTCATATTTTACCTGTGGAATGATGTGTTTAAAGACTATGGATTTGACGGTACTATTTTCAAAGACACAGATGGTAGCACACTTTCCTTTGACAAATTCTATAGAGCAGACCGCAATGGAAAAGCTATCGTACAAAACGAGAAAATTGACTTATTCCTAAATAATTTAGGAGTAGAAATGAGCGGTGATTCTGAAAATCTCTTTTTAGACGAAAACGGTAACACAGAAAATTCGCCGACAAAAGATTTTTCCAGATATTCTTTAAACGGAAATGGAAGTTACAGCAAAGGAGGAATCGTTTATGAAGCGATAAAGCTGTATGCTGAGAAGAATCCGGAAATGAGTGCACAAAAAATAGTTGAAGCATGGCTTTCACTTTCAATAAATATTTCTAATCTGATAGAAACAGATGAAATGTGGAATAGAAGAAAAGAACTGACTAAAGATGTCAGATTTGAATCAAAATCGAAAGCTCTTCCCCTGCACAACGGAGAAATCATACACATTTCTAACCAGTTTAATGTAAACCGCATAGAAAACTTTATCAATTGTGTAAATGCACAAAATTGGAATATCAGAATTGAGAAATTATGAAAATCATCATAGAAGAACATAAATATTTTGCGGCAAAGGTAAAAGACATTCTCCATGGCATTGATGCCTTGGAAAATGTGGAAGGTTACGTAGTTCTGAATTACGTGGGGTATTTTTACAACACCCAAGTGCACGACTGCGTATTTATTTTGCCCAAAGTCCTTCTGGAAGATATAGACGGAAAAGAATTGGTTTTCGGGAAATATGAACCTGAAAACATCATTAATCTCGATACTAGCAATCTGCTTACTCAGAAGGAAAAGAACTTTATTTATGAGTTTTCTGTTTGGATTTACCGCACAATTGATGTATTCAGAACAGACCAGAATAACCAGACAGACATCGTATTTCATAAGAAAATTGTTCAGATAGGAAAAGGAAGCCGCAGGCTAAGCAACACATTTCTAGATATATTACTTTCTCTTATCCAGTTCAACAAGGATAACAGAAGTTTTTTCTTTTTCGTCTTAAAAAACCTGCATTCTGGGTATAATAAAATCAACTGGACACGTACCATAGGGACAACTACAGCTCTTGTACAGAACAATCGCCCTTTATACCTAAATCCCATCAACAAAAAACGGCAGATAAATTTTGACGAAGAACTTCTGGTTATATTTTTTTCCATTCTGAATTACATAGGCGACCATTACGGGTTTACCAAAGAAATAGACTGTCACTTCAATCTAATTAAAGGCAAACAGTTTGATACATACCTAAACGGATTGGGTAAGGCTCGTCTGCTTCAAATAAAATACAAATACTTCTCCGACAAAGCACTGGAACTATGGAATCTTTGCTATGCTTTTTTTGATGCAGCCAGACAAGTCCAGATAAATACCGACCAGCAAGAATATCTTCTTGTAAAGAATTTCAATATTGTTTTCGAAGCGATTATTGATGAGCTTATCGGTGAAAAAGATATTCCTAACGGTTTGAAAGAGCAAGAAGACGGCAAAATGGTGGACCATATGTACACTTACAAGAGTCTGACAGCCACCGACGAACAACCTATTTATTACATCGGTGATTCTAAATATTACAAACGAGGCAATGCCATAGGACGGCATTCTGTTTACAAACAGTTTACCTATGCCCGTAACGTGATTCAATGGAACTTGAACCTGTTCATGAATGGCGAAGACGAGAAATTCTGCCTATCCAAGGCAAAAGGAGTCTCTAAATTACGGGATGATCTAACCGAAGGATATAACATTATCCCAAATTTCTTTATCAGTGCCCGACTTAATGAGGAGCTAGATTACAAAGAGGAATTGCAAATTACGGATAAACAACATACCCATTTCAACAACAGACAGTTTGACAACCGACTGTTCGACCGCGACACATTGCTTGTATGTCACTATGATGTAAACTATCTTTATGTGGTGTCGTTGTATGCACGAAACAATGCCTTACAGAAAGATTCATGGAAAGCGGCAGTTAGAGAGATATTCCGTCAGGAAATACAAAAGATACTGGAAGAAAATTTCCAATTTCATGCCATGAAAGCGCGTAGCGGGGTAAATGCGGAATCATACATCAAGGAACACTTTCAAGAATTACTTGGAAAAATCTATACACCATATCCAGAAAAAGACATTTATTCATTGGCTCTCAGTAAAGATTTTCCAGATGAGAACCAAACTCTTCTAGATAAGCTAGGGAAATATTTTATTATCCAGAAATGTCAAATGGGAGAAGACCCGAAACCGATGTTTGAACAATACACTTCTGAAATAAGCGGCTTAGTTCCATCAGAGATAATTAATTCTGCAAAAAATGTATTTACAGGACTTATCCGTGTCAAAGATGAGGATTATGAGATTTTCCGCACCCATCAGGCTCAATTATACACGATGGAAAAGATTCCGTCAATTAATCTCATCGAGGTAAAATACTTCCTGCCTATGGTAGGTGGGAAAATTGACGGGTTCTATAAAATCAAAAGGCTTCAGTTCGGCAATTATAAGGATAAAGAGGGTAATACACAACCGTGTCTAAAATTCAAACTTGGAGAATATGTTCAAATTGGAAGTGTCTGGAAATCTATTTACGAGATAATGCGTCCGGGAGAAGTTATCTCTATTGAAAATATTATCAGAATGTATAACGGTATAAAATAGCAAATAAATGGATGTCCTTTCCAAAGACCAGCGACACAAAAACATGGCTGCAATTCATTCGGCTAACACCAAGCCAGAAATGATAGTCAGAAAGTATCTGTTTGCCCACGGATTCAGATATCGCCTGAATCATCCGCGTCTGCCAGGGCGTCCAGACATTGTACTACGAAAATACCGTACCTGCATTTTTATTAATGGCTGTTTCTGGCATGGTCATGAGGGTTGCAAATATTATGTTATACCAAAAACGAATACAGAGTTCTGGGCAAACAAGATCAACCGTAACATCGCACGCGACAAGAAGGTCCAAAAAGAACTGGCTAAAATGGGATGGCATTGTATCACAATATGGGAATGTGAACTGAAACCCCAGAAAAGAGAGCAGACACTTGTTTCGCTGGAATACACGCTCAATCACATTTTTTTAAAAGACCACACTGTCAACTATTATATAAACGAAGAAGAGGAAACATTAAGAGCTGCAGAAGATACAACCTGCTGCTACACTCCCGTCCCCTCAAAATAAACAGCTCCACTCGCCCATCCCACAATTCCAAAGCCGGATCAGGCATTCCTCTACCTCCAATATTCGTAAAAACTAAAAAAATAAAAAAACGCACAACAGACAGAACATTCCTGAGCTGTGGGCTTTTATAAATAAAAAAGCCTATAGTTATGAAGACTACAAAATTTATCTTATGCATGGGAGCCTTGCTGACACTGAACCTGGTCCCCATACGCGCAATTGCAGGAAATGCAGGTATAGAGAATGGTGAAATGGTAATTTGCCGTGGTCAGGAATCGCATACATCTGGTCCAATGGTGCAAATTGGAGTAGATGCTCCCGACTTTCAGGCTACCAACGCAGAAATGAAGGAAGTCAGCCTATCGTCTTTCAAAGATAAGCGGGTTATTCTGAATGTCTTTCCCAGCCTTGATACGCCTACGTGTGCCATGTCGGTCCGCCAGTTTAATGCCCGGGCTTCGGAACTGGAAAACACGGTTGTGCTATGTATTTCGATGGACTTGCCTTTTGCACAGTCGCGCTTCTGTACCGTCGAGGGGCTGGAAAATGTGATTCCGCTATCTGTTTTCCGCAGTCATGACTTTGTACAAGGATATGGTATTCAGCTTACTGACGGTCCGTTAAGGGGACTGACGGCACGAGCTGTCATCGTAATAGACGAAAACGGCAAAGTGCGTTATACGCAATTGGTAAAAGAAGTTTCGAACGAACCCGACTACGAGGCTGCACTTCAAGCAGCAAACGAATTGTAAAGATTGAGGTCTTACAGTACGATTCATAAAAAAAACTGAACAAAAAACATACTATCGAGCATTGGTAAAAAAAATTAATTTATTACCTTTGTTCGTATATGAAGGAACTACTTCACATACTCCCCGCTCTGCTTGCTCTCTGTTTATGTGTTTCCTGCAAGGATACAAAAGCAAAGAGCAAGCGGATTGTGCCTGCCGGAATATTGGCTGATGGTGATCTTGCATTCCGGCGCGGTACCGGGCTGCTGAGTCACGTGGTTACTTCTGCCAGCAAAGACGGGGTTTACTCGCACGTGGGAATCTTAAAACAGATTGACAATGAATGGTTCGTTATTCATGCTGTCCCCGATGAGCCTGATTTTGAGGGTGACACCGACCGTGTAAAAACAGACCCGTTATCACGTTTTTTCGCCGAAGACAGAGCCGTACGTGGCGCAATAGCCAGAATTATGGATGATTCTATTGCAGCTTCGAGGGCTGCACATACTGCCTGGGAGATTGCTCGAAAGGGAACTCTTTTTGATCATGATTACAATCTGGCAGATACTTCACAAATGTATTGTACCGAACTTGTAGAATTTGCCTACCAGAAAGCGGATATCTGTCTTTCGGAAGGAAGACGTACGCAAATCAATGTTCCGGCAATGGGAGGAACATACCTCATGCCCGACGACATTGCAGCCAACAAACGATTAAAAATATTATACAGTTTTCCGTAAACTCAAGGTTTTTCTTTTCCTATATTCTATATTTATTAACTTTAAAATGTAAACACTATGATGAAACAACTGATTCGTTTGGGATTGATGCTGGTTGCTGTGCTAGCTATGGTATCGTGTACACCCAGTACACCTGGAGCCGCACTGAAAAATTACATGTCGGCACTAAGCGACAAGGATTATGAGAAGTTCATTGACGGATGCAACATCTCTGAGGCTGACTCTGACAAAGCTAAGGAAATACGCGAGGGGCTTATTGCCATGATTCAGGAAAAGGGGTCAAAGACTATTGAGAAAAAGGGCGGACTAAAAGAGATTGAAATTGTTTCTGAGGAAATGGCTGAAGACGGCAACTCGGCGATTGTCACTTACAAGCAGCATTATGGCGACGGAAGTGTCAAAGAAGATACTCAAAAAATGATAAAGGTGGATGGTAAATGGCTGATGGATATCGGTAAATAATGAATTAGGTAATACAGAAAAGGGGCGTCGTAAAGCGCCCCTTATTTTTTACCCGTGTGCCCGTAGCTCCCAGAAGGCTACAGCTGAGGCTGCCGCTACATTCAGTGAGTCGACACCATGCCACATCGGTATGCGGACTACATAATCGGACTCTGACAGCACTTCGGCTGGAAGGCCGTCGCCTTCGGTACCCATCACAATAGCCAAACGGGGAATTTCCTTAAGCTCCGGATAATCGATGGGAACGGAACGGTCGGTCAGAGCAAGGGAAGCGGTACAGAACCCCATTTCACGCAGCGAAGATACTGGACGGGGAAGCCATGTCCAGGGTACGAGAAAAACGGAGCCCATCGACACGCGTACGGCACGGCGGTTCAAAGGGTCGCACGAGTCGGGTGAAAGAAGGATGGCATCGATGCCCAGAGCTGCCGCTGAACGAAAGATGGCTCCGATATTGGTCGTATCGACAACACCGTGAATCACGGCAACACGACAGGCATCGCGACAGACTTCCTCGGGAGTACGTGGAGCGGGACGCCGCATGGCACATAATACACCGCGTGTAAGCGTGTAGCCGGTAAGGCTTGCCAGAAGCTCGCGACTGCCCGTATAAACGGGAATGTCACCGGCACGAAGAATGATATCGGCTGCATCTCCTTCGATATGTTTTTTCTCACAAAGCAGTGCAAGAGGCTGATAACCGGCATCGAGTGCCACACGGATTACTTTGGGACTCTCGGCTATGAATATGCCCCTTTCGGGATCTATGCGGTTACGTAACTGGGCTTCGGTCAAGGTTCCGAACACGTCTACTCCTGGGTGTTCGAGGGAGGTTATTTCTATTACGGGCATATGGATATTCTTTTTCTTGCCAAAGTTAAGAAAGAATATCGGCCGGAGCAAAGTTTTTTTCTCTACCTTTGTCAGCGAAGAAAACAAACTAAAGAATAACAGTTATGCTACATTTTGATACAGACTATATGGAAGGGGCACATCCGGAAGTGATGCGCCGCCTGATGGAAACTAATCTGGAACAGACATCCGGATATGGAAGCGATGATTATACATGCCATGCCCGTGAACTGATACGCCAGGCATGCGGACAGCCCGAAGCGGGAGTATATTTTCTGGTTGGGGGTACGCAGACCAATGCAACTGTCATCGACGGGCTGCTTGCCCGCCACGAAGGTGTACTGGGAGCAGAAACAGCGCACATCAATGTGCACGAGGCAGGAGCCATCGAGGCTTCCGGACATAAGGTGCTGACATTGCCTCAACATGAAGGAAAGCTTTGTGCTGAGGAGGTAGAAGCATATATCGCCGATTTTTACCGTGATGAAACTTACGAACACATGGTGGCTCCAGGAATGGTGTATATTTCTCACCCTACTGAATATGGTACATTGTACTCGCTCAGTGAACTGGAGGCTTTGAGCCGGGTATGCCGCAAGGCGAATATTCCGCTTTATATGGATGGTGCACGTCTGGGATATGGTCTGGCTGCTCCAGGTACAGATGTCACCTTGCAGGACATTGCCCGCCTGTGTGATGTGTTTTATATAGGGGGAACAAAGGTGGGTGCATTGTTCGGCGAGGCAGTAGTGGCTCCGCATGCGGAACGTCTGCCGCATTTTTTCCCGCTGATTAAACAGCACGGAGCACTGCTCGCCAAGGGACGCCTGTTGGGTATTCAGTTTGAAACGCTGTTTACTGACGGACTTTATCTGGAGATGGGGAAACATGCTGTCCGTCTGGCACAGAAACTGAAACAGGGTTTTGTCCAAAAAGGGTATAAACTTCATATGGATTCGCCAACCAACCAGCAGTTTGTCTGCTTGCCTAACGCGGATATCGACCGCCTTTCGGCACATGCAACCTTCGAGTTATGGGGACCACGCGGAGAAGAGGAAACGGTGGTACGCTTCGTAACCAGCTGGGCTACACGCGAGGCTGACGTAGACGCATTGATCGATTTACTCTAATCGGCTTCTTCGATAGAGAAACGGTTTACGGTGACGGCAATGGAATATTTTATCAGTCCGTCACCGGAAAACATGGTTCCACCGCCTTGTATACACATACGTACGCTCATACCATCGTTTGCCGTGAGAAGATATTCGCCGGAATGCTTCTGCTCGTTTACGGTATACCACATGCCGTTCTGTCCGTATTGTACCTCGACGTAGCTTCCATCGGTTTCATAATCCCATGAAAGCCGGTATCGGGAAGTGTTTCCCCGGTGAAAAGTAAATATACAGGTGGATTCGTCATAGTCGACATACGACAGTGAGGTCACTTCTTCCGGATAGAAATTCAGGGCTATGCGGCTTACCGTATCATTGGATATTATGTTATTCATAACATACTCGGTATAGGTTTCTCCCAAGTGTTTCTTTTCAAGGGGATAATAGTCGAGTTCTTCATTCTGGCAAGAGCCAAACCACATGGCAGCGCATATAATCACTGCCATGCTATATATTATTTTCATGCTCATTCGTGTTCTGTTTCGTTCTGTAACATTTCAACAGGAAAATCTTCCTCGTGAGGTGCTGGTCTTTCGGCTTCGGGCATCGGATGTGGCACAGGCTGCTCGGGCTTCATTGTCAGCCACAGGTCGTACTGCTCGTCTGTCAGAATCTTACGGAGCTTCTTTATTTTCTTTTCGGCACGCTCTTGCATCTCTTCTTTCATCTTATCATCGCCGGCTGGTGGTGTCATCATAGGAGGTCTGCCTCCGCCCATCATTGGAGGCTGACCTCCACCATTCATCATCGGGGGACGTCCTCCTTCTCTCATTGGAGGACGGTTCATATCCTTTCCTCCACGGCCTATCAGGACCTCCAGTTTTTCCCTTTCTTCTTTCAGATTAAGCTTGTAAATCTTCTTATATTGCTTCTCGGTAAGATTGAGTACCTTATCCATTTCATCGGTACGCCTGCGTGCCGTTTTCTCAGGGTTAGGTATTTCTTTTTTCTGAGTATTTTCTTTTTGTTGCGGTTCATCGTATGATGTAGCGGCAACGGCTTCTGCTGAAATTGGCATCAGAGCAGCCAGGCAGACAGCCCACATTGTTTTTCTCATCTTCATCATAAAATAAGTTTTTAAGGGTTGTTGTTTCGGATGACAAATGTAAAAACGCTGACTTATATGTGGAAATAGAATCAACCAACCCGCCCATTCTATCGGTTAACTCCCGACAAATCAGATTTTCCGTAAAACGGCTTTACAGAAAAAGGTATATAAAGATAAAATAAGCACACTTGGTCTGCAAAATCATTCCATTCGCCGATTTTAGTTGCAACGGGTAAGGTACAAACGTATTTTTGCAGGCATAAAACTACCACAACAATGAAACATCTGCAAAAACAGCTACTTCTCGAACAAATTATTTATCTTTCCATTTGGGTGTTGATACTGGGAACTCCGCTCATCGGTTTTCTGCTCGACAATGATCATCCGCTGGAGGGAAGCGAACTGTGGAAAGAGGTAAGTGATACCTGGCTTATGGTGCTTCCTTTCTTTCTGCTGTTTCTGATACATAACTATGTACTCATTCCACGCCTCCTGCTCAAGAAATACTATACGCGCTACGTCTTGTCGTTGATTTTTACCATCGGTATCTTGTTTCTGTATCTTCCGGGATGTATACAAGTGTTCAATCCTCACCCGGGATTCCGTCAGCATAAAGAGTTTATCGTGCAGGATTCGGCCTTCGATATGCCTCACATGCAGCATCTTCCCGTACTTCCTTCCGATGAGAAAGAAATACATCCGATACGCCCGATGCATCCGCCTTTTCTGCTGATACATATTACGGTAGCTATCTTGTTGGTAGGTTTTAACCTGACCATACGTTTCTTCCTGAAATCGCTTCACGATGAAGAAATGCTTAAGGAACTGGAACATCAGCATCTGGAATCGGAATTGCAGTACTTGAAGTATCAGCTTAATCCGCATTTTTTCATGAATACCCTGAACAATATTCATGCACTGGTCGACATCGATTCGGAAAAGGCAAAAAGAACAATCATTGAACTTTCGAAGTTGATGAGGTATGTGCTCTACGAAGCCAATAAGAGCCAGATTTCACTGGAACGTGAAATTCAGTTTCTCGAAAACTATATTGCGCTGATGAAGTTGCGATATACCGAGCGGCTTACCATCTGCACGGACTTTCCAATAATCGTACCTCGTGTACAGATTCCTCCCTTACTGTTCATTTCACTTCTTGAAAATGCATTCAAGCATGGAGTGAGTTACCGTGAAGATTCGTTTATCGATGTACGCATAGCACAAGTAGATGAAGGTATTTTGTTTGCATGCAAGAACAGCAAACACGCCTGTACGCACGATACTCATCACGGCATCGGCATTGAGAACATAAAGAAAAGACTTCATCTGCTCTACGGCAACAATTATACATTTACTACAACTGAAGACGATACGTCTTACCATGTTTTACTTATAATCCCTCCGCTATCATGAAATGTCTGATTATCGACGATGAACCGCTTGCGCTGACTCAGCTCTCGGGGTATATTTCACGTATTCCGTTCCTGACGCTGGTAGCCTCGTGCCAGGATGCCTGCCAGGCTTCCGAAATACTGGCTCACACTCCTGTTGACTTGCTTTTTGCAGACATAAACATGCCGGACCTGAACGGTATAGATTTTGTCCGCTCACTTCCGAACCCTCCCATGGTTATCTTTACTACTGCATACTCGGAATATGCCATCGAGGGGTTCCGGCTCAATGCCATTGATTATCTGATGAAGCCTTTCAGCTTTGCCGAATGTCTAAGGGCAGCCGAAAAGGCACGACAAATGTACGGACTGACGCATAACACTGCCGAACCTGAAGAGGAGAAAAGTACACTGTTTGTGAAAAGCGAATACAAGGTAATACGCATTGACAAAGAGAAAATCCTGTATATAGAGGGGATGAGTGAGTATGTGTGTATTTATATGGAAGACCGGCCTAAGCCTGTCATTACGCTGAACAGCCTGCAAAAGTTGTCGGCCATGCTTCCTCCGAACTTTATGCGGGTACATCGTTCGTACATTGTCAATCTGAATAAAATTACCGAAATTTCCCGTTTCCGTATTCTTTTCGGCAAAGACGTGTATATCCCCATTGGAGAAAATTATAAAGAGCAGTTTATGGCATATATCCATCGGCTGGGGCTTATCTGATTGAAGAAATGGTTATCTTTGCAGCATCTCTGAAATAAAATGATCTGCTTTATGGAAAAGGAAAAAGAAATACATTCTTGTGTGGACTGCGGTACACAAAACTGCAAGTATAAAGACCGTACTTATCCTGATTTCTGCCTGACAACTAACTTGAAGGAAGAAGACCGCCAGTGGGCGCTGGAACGATATGACGAGGGAAACAACCGCCAGGTGATGATAGCCAGTGCGGAAGTGGAATACGAGGGATACTGCCAATGGACACGCGTACAGGAAATCATGGAGTTTGCACGTAAAATAAATGCACACCGCATCGGTATAGCCAACTGTATCGGACTGATAAATGAAGCACGTATCTTTGCCCGCATTCTTCAGGCAAACGGTTTCGAAGCGTATTCGGTAATCTGCAAGGTTGCCGGACAACCCAAGACTTCGATGGGGATTCCTGCTGAATGTGAAAGTATAGGGGCGGCCATGTGTAACCCGATTTTACAGGCACGGCTGCTGAATGAAGCAAAGACAGACCTGAATGTGGTAATCGGATTGTGTGTAGGACATGACAGTCTGTTCTACAAGTATGCTGAGGCTTATACTACCACGCTGGTAACAAAAGACCGTGTTACGGGAAACAATCCGGCTGCTGCTCTTTACACTGCCAATTCGTATTACCGGAAAAAATTCTTTAAAGGGAACGAGAAGAAGTAAATGATTCGTATAAGCAGCCTGAATGATACAGTGACTATACAACGTACAGACAATACCAGATTAACTATCAGTAACAGCTGTCTTATCAGGATAAAAAATTAAAAGATATAATCTAAACAGAAAGTCAATCAGCCTGTAAAAAATGTTCAGGCTGATTGACTTTCTCGGTTTATTTCAGTTTCTTGCCATCAGAAAAGGCATTGCCGACTTTTTTACCAATCTCCAGGTAATCATGATGAATAGGATCGTAGGTAATCGGCTTCAACTTGGTTACATCTACTTTACCGTCTTCACCCAATACGGATTCATCTACAGAAATATTGACAATCCGTCCTGTCATGAAACAGGTTTCGGGATCGTATGAAACGAGCTCACACTCCAGCGTCATGGGAAGTTCTTCGATAACGGGAGCATTGACAAACGCCGACTTTACTGCATGAAATCCGGCATGGGCAAACTTATCCGGTTCCTTATTGCCGGACACGATACCTACATAGTCGCATTCCGCTACGCGGTCCGCCGTACCCATACTTACGGTAAATGCACGTGTAGCAAGGATATTCTTTGTTGTCTTGTGTTCTTCTGCCAGACAAATTCCAACCATGTTGTCTGTATAAATTCCTCCCCATGCTGCATTCATGGCATTGGGTAATCCGTTTTCATCGTAAGCTGCCACGATAAATACGGGCATCGGATACAACCAGGTCTTTACACCAAAATTCTTTCTCATAGGTATTTACTCCTTTCTTTAAAATATATCTTTTCAGCTAGATTCTTTTTTTCAGGTATTACATTGTTTTCTCCGTAATGGCTACTTTGAAGACTCCATCCTGCCGATTCTCAAAAATACGGTATGCTTCTTCTATCTTGTCAAGCGGAAAACGGTGGGTAATGAGTGGTGTCGTATCAATCTTGCCTTCGGCTATCAGGCGAAGAATCTCTGCACAGTCGCATCCGTCTACACCACCGGTCTTGAAAGTCAGGTTCTTTCCGTACATATCGGGCAATGGAAGTTGCTGGGGGCGATCATAAAGTGCCACGATGGTAACGATGGCATTCGGACGGGCACATTCCCACGCCAGCCGGAAGGTATCTTCCGCTCCTGCAACTTCGATGACGACATCGGCTCCTCCATGTGAACTGAGCTTGCGTATCTGTTCGACACATTCTTCGGGGCGCACCACGATTACTTCCGGATAATGCTCGTGTACAAAGCGGATACGCTCTTCCGACTTTTCGCATACAACGATACGCCGGGGATGTTTCAGCATGGTACACAGCAAGGTGCATATACCTGTAGGACCGGCTCCGATAATGAGCACCGTATCGTCGGACGAAATCTCGGAGATACGTGCTGCCCAAAAACCAGTGGCAAGAATATCACCTACAAAAAGTGCCTGCTCATCGCTTACTCCCTCGGGAATACGGTTCAACCCCTGATCGGCATAAGGGACACGCACATATTCTGCCTGTCCTCCGTCGATGCGGCATCCCAATGCCCAGCCTCCCTGCTCGTCTTCGCAATTGTTTACATATCCATGACGACAGAAAAAGCACTCTCCACAAAAGGTCTCCACGTTGACCGTCACACGGTCGCCAGGCTTTACGGAAGTGACCTTCTCTCCTACCCGTTCGACAATACCCACCATTTCATGACCGACTGTAATACCGGGTACGGCACGAGGCACACTTCCATGCTTGATATGCAAATCGCTGGTACAGATACTCCCCAGTGTGACGCGTACCACAGCATCACGCGGATCTTTTATTTCCGGCACGGGTTTCTCCATCATCTGGAATGTGCCATGCTTGATATAAGTATAGGCTAACATAGTTTATTCTTTCTTAGTTTGCTGTTTCGAATGATAAAGGTAAACAAAATTCTTTCATTTTTATTGTACAAAACAGAAATAATATCTATTTTTGGCGCAATGAAACGCATATCACCATCGGGTGATAATTTTATAGAATTTCTGAATATACAACAAATGATTGTCAAAGACACAAAACAAATGATTCGTTATGTTCGGCTGGTTTCCTGAGGAATTTCTGGCATAGAACTTAATTGATCGAATTGCTGCTGACGGGGCGGCAGGGATTGTTGTGTTCTTTGACGTACTTGGCATTCTAACCTCTGCTTTAAAAGGGAAAGTGGAGGTCCTCTGCTTTTGATGAGGCGGACATCAACTCATATCATCCGCCATACTGCTTTATACTTCAAAATCTAATTCATTTATTCATTTGTTGTTTATGGAAAATATTATTTTACGTGCTATGCGCACCTTTGATGAAAGTGTATGTGCTCCTGAATACGCCAGAAATCAATTGGCTATTGAAATCATATTCCCTGAACCTCCTGTTTTTATAAACGAGCTGGCTGTACGTGTTTACTCGGAAGACTACCAGTTGATTGGAGCGGATGTCTATTCTCCGTCTTCCCGAAAAACTCCTCGAAAGGTACGTTTTATTGTGCTGTCGGATACATTCTGGGACGAAAACCTGTATCATATTTTCGTATTTCAGAACGGACTTCCCCAATGGACTGTTTCTCTGTCTCCCTCGCCTTCTTACGAGGTATGGAAAAAAGAGAAGTTGGACGAACTGGAATTGCATCCCGACAAGAAGTTTTTTATCGAGCGCCTCTGCCCGACCGACTGGTGGCAAAACATGTACTCCGAACAGTTCCACTTTCCTTCAGCCGAAAAAGTAATCGGAAAGCTTTATTCCTACTCGGAGGCAGAAGGGGTATGTCCTCACCTTCTCGTAACGGGAAACAACCTGATGACAAAGGCTTTTTCCTGCTTCATTCTGGCAGCTTATCTCACCGGTAATGACAAGTCGAAACAGGCTGTTTTTTCATTGGGTGAACTGGTTTCAGGTAATCTGCAATGGAGTGAGCTGACCGAACATATCAGACAGAAGCAGGTGATCGTGATGAATGTCCCGCAACTGGAGTATAGCGCCAGCACGGTAAACTTGCTTTCCATGTTGGGTGATATACTCAGCAAAGAAGATTTCTCCCGTCCGGTATTCATTTTCCATGGTACAGAAGAACATGTCAATCAACTGTTTCAGGAATGTGAGGCGATAGCCGGAATGTTTGCCGAATATAACACTTTCCGCATCAGTTTGTCCACTGAAATGCCTCCGATACCCCTTAACGATACTGAGTTTCAGCCGGCATTGAGAGAAACACCTTTTGCCGAATTTTCAGCCGAAGAGGAACTACAGCAGATGGTCGGACTGAAACAGCTTAAAGAGGATATACAGGAGGCACGGATGATGTCGCTTTTTCTTAAAGAGCGCAGGGAACTCAATCTCGATCTATGTGGAGACAGCCGTTACCATATGCTCTTTCTGGGAAATCCCGGAACAGGCAAAACAACGGTAGCCAGACTGGTAGGGAAAATGTATCATCAGATGGGACTATTGTCGAAAGGGCATACAGTGGAAACCTGCCGTACGAACCTGGTAGGTGAATATTTGGGACATACGGAAAAAAACACGAAGGAGGCAATCGAGGAAGCTCGTGGAGGTGTATTGTTTATCGATGAAGCTTATACACTGATAGAAGGTGGAAGTGACACGAAGGACTACGGCAAAGAGGTCATCAACGCACTGCTCACTGTATTGTCGGAACCGAATCCGGATATGATTGTCATTCTGGCCGGCTATGAGGATAAAATGAAAAAGCTGCTTAAAAGTAATCCGGGATTAAAAGACCGTTTTCCGCTCCGTTTCCATTTTGAGGATTATACGGCAGACGAACTGAGCGAAATAGCTCACCGTATTTTGAAAAGCCGGAATTTCGTCCTGACTCCTGAAGCAAACCTGCGCCTGAACAGTCTGATAGAAAAAGAAACCAGACAACGGGATGAGTATTTCGGCAACGGACGCTGGGTGCATAATCTGATAGAGCATGGCCTAATCAAGAGTATGGTCCGGAGAGTGATGTCAGGGCCCCGTCCGGAAACGGCACAACTCCAGCTTTTCAGTACAATAGAGGCATGTGATGTGGAAGAGGCCGAAGCCAAACTTCTCCGTACAGCAGACTTAAAAATAACTCCACCTTGCCGTATCGGATTCAGGGCCTGAATACAGATGCTTTAATTTTGGTCGACAAACAGTAGCTTTTCTGTATCATATCCCCTGACACGTAGTTTATCAAGCAGTTCCGCCTGTTTTTCTTTGGATAAAGTTTTATCACGACTCATTATCCAAAGATATTTGCCGGAACTGCTTCCTATCAATACATAACGGTAATCGGGATCTATATCAAGTACATAATAATCGGAATAAAACCAAAGGAAAAATGATACCTTCAACTTACCGGGATCGACAGGATTCGGCTGTTTGGCACGCCCCTCTACCTCCTTGTGTTTTCCATTTTTATATCCCTCATTTTTTACTTTAATGCTTCCATTTTCCTGTAAAGAATAGGTAGCAGTGACATGTGTCATTCCTTTTTCGAAACGATGATCGTAACGAGCAATTTCATACCATTTTCCCATAAAGCGACGGACATCAAATACAGATACGGTGCTATTATCTATCGTATCACCGTCCTGGGCTGCATGACACCCGCTCAATCCTAAAAAGGCACATAAAAGTAATAATACGTTTTTCATAGTAGCTGATTTTTTTTAGACTTTTCCAAAGATACAAAACTATCGATACAATAAGAAATGTCTGGAAAAGGAAATCCGTTTTATATGTCAACATTCAAAAATTATCTTAACTTTGTAAAAATCATTGCAAGCTACTATGAAAACAAAGTTATTACTAATGTCATTTGTATTGTCACTCTGTATGAGTACAACATCGTGTATTGTCACCAGACATCATCACCGACCACCGCATAAAAAAGAAATTCCACCAGGACATGCCAAGAAAATACATGGTCATAAATCGGCTAAATTTGATGCGCCGGGACATCATAAGCATTGATTATATGCAAGGTTCAAAAGACTGAAAACAAAGTAAGGCTGTCTCAAAATCAAAAACAGAGATAAGTTTACTTACAATCTATAAGCCACAACATAAAAATCTCCTGCTTTTAGTCTTATAATAGTAATAAATAAGGGCTAAAGCAGGAGTTCTTTTATTACGAAGTTTCAATCTATAAGATTTTTATTTTGTATTTCTATTTTGAGACTGCCTCACTGTCTCAGCATGTTGCAAATCTTATTTCTTCTTCTGAGTGAATAGCCATTTCATAAAATCCGGATAATTGAAAGCAGGATTCCAGCTTCCATGATTGCAGCCAGGAAATTCAATATACTCTACCGAAGCACCTGCCGCTTTCAGGGCCTTATAAGCTTGACGAGAGCCTGCTACAGGAACGACATCATCAGCATCGCCATGGAAGATGCGGAAAGCTACATTTCTGGCAGCAGACAAACGCGTCGGATTAACTGTTCCACAAATAGGAACGGCAGCTGCAAAAATATCAGGAAAACGGGAAACCATATCGTATGTTCCCATTGCTCCCATTGATAATCCCATGATATAGATTCTCGATTTATCTACCTGAGGATTTGCCAAATACATATCGAGCAATTCTTTCACAGCCTGAAACACAGATGGCATTTCTTTTCCGACTGGCATCTGGGTGGGAATAAAAGACTGCGGACGGTTTTCGTATGCCCAATATCCGCTTTCCGGGCATTGCGGGAATAGTACAAAAGCCGGATATTTTTCACGGTTAACCGGATTCAGAAACATCTGCCCGCCATGAGTCAGTTGTTTTTCATTGTCATTTCCCCGTTCACCGGCTCCATGCAAGAACAATACCAACGGATACTTTTCTCCAGCTTGCATCACTTCCGGTTCCAGCAGGCGATAATTCAGACTATCCCCCGACGAAGAAACAAAGACACTGCGTTCATACTCATCCTGCGCTGCAACAAATTCCAGACTAAAAAGCAGCACAGAAAGCAACAAAATAAGTTTTTTCATAATACGTTTCATTTATAGATTAAAAGTAAATGAGTAACATTCGAGGTATTCTTCTCCCGAGAAGAAGCTCTGTAGCGCTCTCCAAAAGTACTATTTTTTTCTTTAATAACAATTATGCTGAGATATATCACTAACAAACCGGAATGTTGTTTCTATAAACAAAATGAGTCTGGCATTTACGATACCAGACTCTTACATGAAATACTTATCGAAAAAAATCGTTTTTATTGTTTCTCCAATTCAAAACCTAATTGCAATCCTTCGTATTGGTTCAACAACGAAGTAGCAGCACTGATTGTAGAATTAGAGTTGCCCAAAGCACCTCCGATGGTCTGAGCCAGCGACATCAACTTGTCTGCCTTGAAAAGCAAGCTCATCTTATTTGATGATAAAACCTGCTGCGATACAATGGCTGTAAACTTTATACCCAGCTTCGTTTTCATAGTCAGTTCTTTTGTGTCGGCATTATAAGAATAAGTACCACTAGTTGTACGACCTTTTACCGTAGAAGTATAGGTGCTGTCGGCATTAAAGACATAAGTACACCCATCGGTAAAGCCTAGTTTAGTAAGTACATCCGACATTTTTTCCTCTACTTTTTTCGACGCAAGCTCTCCACCTGCCTGTGCCAAGAAATTATCGCTTTCAAACTTACAATCCGGACCGGTATATTTCCAGGTTCCCTCCAAAGAAACTCCGGATGAGTTTGTAACTTTATTGGCAACAGCGTTAGCTACTCCCGAAAGTATGGATTTCAAATCTTGTGCGCTAGCCGCACTACTTGCCATATACATAAAGCATGACAAGCAAATTAATCTGATAATGTTCATCTTCTTCATTTTCTTTCTATTTCTTTTAAAGTGAATTTATTTGACCAATTTTTACGACAAATCGGCATGCAAAGATAGCAAATTCTGACAAAACGAGATAACATGACATAATAAAATCGGGTACAATATATTCCGATTCTGCTCTTTCCGGAAATATGCACCCGATCTATTCTAATGTCTTTCTTATTGATAGATATATTCTACCGGTGACTTCTTGAAGCGTACGTTACGGGTATTATTTGCACCAGCACCGTTGTGTTCCAGACTTGCATTATTACCCCGGACAAGCCATCCGGTCACCTCCGGATTATAACATGCTAAAAGTAACCAGTTTCTATTAACCCCATCATTACTCCACTGACATCCTACTCCGTAAAAAGTAAGTGGCTCATCACCGTGTCCAGCAACACTTCTGACAGAAAAACTCCAAAGTTCACCTAAATCCTGTCCGTCAAGCTGTACACCCGAGCGCTTTTCCAATATAATCTCACTACGATACTGCTTGTTGGTCACATCATTCTGAGGATAAAATCCTGCCCAATTTGTCGGTATAGTAAAATTAGAAAGGATGTTTTTATAATCATCAAATGTAGGCATTTCATAGCCATCAGGTGAAAGCGAAGTTGGTTCGGCCTTATTGATATGGTTCGACTCGCCACTACGCCATCCGTCCAGTGTAACTTTTCCATCACGATATACTGCCTGCAAGGCCATACCATTATTCCCTTCGTAAGCAGCATTCCACAGACGTACATATTCTTCGGAAGAACAAGTCTTGAGATATTCCTGTACAGTCTGATCTGCAAGACTAGCCGGATCGTTGGAGCTTAAAATCTGATCATCAAAATTGCGAGAATCACCTATCGCATTGTAACGGCACCACCATGTACCATTCAGATAAGTAACAGGCAACCCGTAATTACGACGCTCCACTATATAAGCTTCCGTTTCCTGCCCGTCAGAAGTACGACGTACAACCAGACGTGCAGCCTGCTTACGTCCGTCAGCTTTCGGATCATTAGGTTTCCATCCACCTATCACACGGTACGTATTTGTTTCATCTGCGACCTTCTCTATTTTCACCCATGGATCTTCATTATCAAATTCTGCCACCAGCTCCAGTCCCTCAGGCATAATGAAACGTCCCATTTCATTATCAATATAACGACCAAAATCGTGCGTATAGTTCTGGCGGTCGAATTTAAATCCTTCTGAATGAATAGGATTTTCTTCAAGAACCAGCTTCAGGCAATCTTCTTCATAACTTTCATTCAGTCCCTTACGATGAAAATACACTTTCACGTTTTCTGCCTGATAACCGGGAGGCAAAAGTGTCTTACGGAACAAGAACCGATTCACTCCATCACCAGGAGTTACCGACGGCAATTTTTCTACAATAATATCTGAACTTTGTGAAGAAACAAACTCCAGTTCATCATCGCAGTTAAGAGCCAATGTAAATTCCATTGCTCTGCTAGGCAAAGAAACCACATCTCCCGACTCTGAAATGGTTATTCCTTCCGGTAACACAGATAAGCCTTTGTTTACCGTAATATGGCTATCCCAATCCGGATGCAAACCGGTTTCACCACCATCCTCCCATGCAGATACTTCCAGCTTGATATCGGCTGACAACGCATCTTTGCGGACTGTCAGTGTATAAACTGTATTTCGTTTCAGAACTGACGGTAATGCAGCCTGCTGTACATAGATCTGGCCTCCCATTTCCATTTCGACCTCTACCATCAAATCGGTATTTGTCTGTTCGCACACATAAGCCAGTCCCAGTGTATCTTTCAACAATGGCTGATCAAATGTAAATTGCAAATCTTGCATATCTGTTCCTTCAGGGGATCTGACTTCATCCTGAGATATCAAATATGATGCCTGTGCAAGATTCTTCAACGTAATACTCTTGATAGAAATAGCTCCTCCTGCTCTCATCAGCAAATCGAAACGGGCAATACCATGCTGTAACGTCATAGGCAAAACATACTGTCCCTGCGGCTGCTCATCTAAATTAAGCTTTCCAGCAAGAAAACGTGGTGCTTTCCCATCCGTTGCCTTTATCGTTGTATTCAGCCATTCCTGTTCAGTCATACCGCTTTCTTTCATCTGCTGCAAATCGATCAAGTCGGCCGTATTGGCAAGCATATAAAGTGTTCCAGACATACTTTTCAGTTTCAGTGAATAGCTATCCGACGTTTGATCGAGATTTGAATAAACCGCTGTCATCAAGCCGTTCTCGAACAGGCATGCCTGTATATCGTTAATCTCGTTTTCTCCGGCTACAGAAGATATTTTCCCGTCAACTTTAAAAGCAGAAACACTAGCCTGTACTACCGTGGAAGGTTGATCTGTACTTTGCAGAGCTTCGTGTTCATCAGAACACGAAGTCATGAATAAGGTAGACAGAAGCACACCAAACAGCCATAAATAATTTCTTTTATATACCATTGCTACCTATCTATCGGATTAATAAACTTTATTATAATTGCGGAATAATTTCTGTATCTTCACCCGGTTCCCAATCGTCAATACCGACTTTTACGACTATATCGATATCATTCTTACGTACTGTTACGGTGTAGATTGTATTACGCTTCAGATTGCCTTCCAATGTCTTTGTCAGAACTTTGTGTTGTCCGTCTATTACAGCCTCGATACTTACTTCTATGCCTGCATTTTCCTGCTCGTAGACATACAGTACTCCAGGAGTAGAAGCAGACAATGCAGTATCGAAATGAGCTGTAACATCATTACGCTCAACATCTGCCGGAGATGCAGCTACCTCACCTTGCGCAAACAAGTAACCTGACTGAGCTACATTTCTTAAAGTCAGACTCTCTATAGCAGCAGAACCAGCCACGTCAACATTTAAATCAAAACGTGCTACACCGCGCTTTAAAGTGAGCGACTGTGAAGGCTGGTTTTGTCCGTCAATAACAAGTGATCCTGTAAAGAAATTGACAACCTTACCATTACTCATAGCCATAGTAGTCTTTTTCCACTCTTCTTCACTGATACCCTCTTCCTTCATCTGCTGAAGATCTATCATATTACCAGCATTGGCAACCATGTAGATAGTACCTTCATAGCTATTGATTTGCAAATTATACCCATCTGCCGAAGGTTGTAAATCTTCGAATACCTTAGTCATCGTTCCCTTCTCAAAAAGGCACGCTTTCATATCGGTAATAGTATTTTCATCTTCTATAGCTTGGCCTGAACCTTCGTAATTTATCTGACGGGTAGTTATCACCACCGATCGAGGTGTTTCGTTAACACCACCATTATCTTCTTCTTTTGAACATGCAGTAAAAGCCAATCCCAACAAAACAACACCTACTAATCCTAAATTTTTCATTTTCATCATTGTTTTCTTATATTTAATTTAGTTGTTATTATTCATATATATATTCTACAGGAGTTTTCACACAACGTATCGTACGGGTTTTTGACGAATTCTGTCCTCCAAATTTAATCCAGTTTCCTCTACCGTCACTCTTTGGATAACCTTCCAGCTGCCATGAACTACCTGCATTGCCATAAGTAGCAAGTAATATTGCCATCGGAGCAATTTCCTGTTCATTATACTGATGCCCCCAACCAAAGATTGCCCAATGAGTATTTTCATACACAAAATCATACAACCCAAGGGTTCCGTATCTCACACCATCCACAGTAAGACTGCGTTCTGCAACTGAATAATTCATGCGTTGCCCTAAATTATTATTAAAAACTCCCCATTCGCTGTAACCTAAATTACAGTTATCGCCCCACGCAAAGAAACGATAGTTATTGTAGTTAGGAATCTGGTACCCATCAGGAGCCATTTCTGTAGGAAGCATTGTACCAAAATTACCAGATACAGTTGTTCGGTAACCTTCATAGTAAAATCTACTGCCATCGTGTGTCAATTTCAGTCCTTCAGGATTCCCTGCCTGATACTGATCTCCCATTATATTCAACAATTCTTCATCGGAACAAGTTTTCAAATACTCAAAAACATTTTGCTCATCAGGTACAGGATCGTTATTAATCAAAATCTGATCTGAGTAATTCTTGACATTACCGCGCAAGTTGTATTTGCACCACCACGTTCCATTTACATTTACGACCGGCAGTCCCCAGTTTTGTCTTTTTATGGTATAGACTTCAGGATGACTTCCATCAATGTCAGAAACGAGTAAGCGTGCCTCTTGTACACGTCCATCAGCATCAGGATCGTTTGGCTTCCAACCGGCAATTACCCGATGTGCTCCGGTTTCTTCATTAACCTCTATTTTCATCCACGGAGCCTCCCCCTGAGGTATCTCTAGCTCGATTTTCTTACCTTCGGGCAACGTAATTAATCCAAGTTCCCCATCGATATAGCGAGCAAAATCGCATACAGCATCTGAATCGAACGCCAGCTTACCTGAAAGGCCAATAGGATTCGGACGGAATACCAATACAACTCTACCTGTCTGTACCGTCTGTCTATACACATCCAGATAAATATATTCCTGTACACTTCCTGGCATTTTTCTATCGCTTTCTACCACAACTTCGGCAAACGGCTCCATACTACGTGAAGAACTTTGAGAAGCAATCGTCACGCCTTCTACCACTCCGTTTACCATAAGGTTTGCATCCTCTTCAGCCTTCAACACCAAACGGAAGTTACTTCCCATATAAGGAATGAAAACAGTATCTCCACGTTCATTTATTTCTACGCCTTCCGACAATTCAGAAGCAGCTTTATCAATCAAACCTTTTAATACTTGTCCGGATTCGGAAGAAGCACCGTTTTCCCAATCATCCACCAAAACCTCAACACGAAGATCTGCTCCGTTACCATATACTTTCAACGTATAGATTGTGTTACGCTTTAACGCTGTAAATGTAGTTTTCAGACGATGCCAAGCTCCATCATCGGATGTGACCATAAGTTCTACTTCATAAGCTCCGGCTTTCTGTTCGCACAGGTAAAACAATGTCTCTTTATTATTCTCAAATGGAGTATCACCAAAATCTTTCACAATAGTTTCCGGCTGTACGTTTACCGACAAAGCATCACCCTGGCGCTCATTAACATATCCGGTTGAAAGAATATTGCGAATCTTTACATTATTTACCTGAATACCTTCGAACGGAGAATCTAAATCAATACGCAACACACTGCGCTTTAGAATAACAGAGGTAGAGGTCATGTCTGTACTCAATTCAATCTGTCCACTCATAACAATACCCGAAGCTGTCATTTCAGAGGCAGTAGCCTGTAAGTCCAAAAACTCTTCAAGCGTTGTCTTATCGACTTGCAAAGCAGCCTTCTGAATTATATCGGATGCATTAGCCAGGAAATAGACAGTTCCACGCATCTGTAAAGGTTGTAAATGGCATACTCCTTCAGTATCAGGATTCAAGCGGTCAAACACTTCTTTCAGCATACCACCCTCAAAACGGAAACCCTCTACTTCATTTACAACTGATTCAGAATTGGAAGTTTCTCCTTCTGCCATTCCCATTGCTATCAAGCGGACTCCTATCGCACCTTCCGGCAATTCTTGTTGCATGCTATCTTCTGCACTACATCCGCAAAGGAACAATAACAAAAGAGTACATACCCCAATTATATTTTTCATTTTATCCATTATTATCTATAAATTATATCGTTTTTCTATTACTACGTTATCAGACTATTTATACCGATGAGGATTATTCCTACTATCCAGATATTTATATGAGTCAATAGGGAACTGGCTAAGATTCTGAACATAAAAATTGTTCATCAGTTGCTCTGCCCACGGACCGTAAGTAAATGCACTACTATGTCCGTATCCCATTACGTGTCCCAATTCATGGAACATAATATTACATGAATAAGCATTCCAATAATGTTCGAACCAAGCCTGCTGGTAAGCTCCAAACGTGCTTCCTCCACCTAGTCCCAGTACACCATTGCCTGCATAAACCAATCCGACCTGCAATGTGCGTTGCTGTCTCATTTGTTGCAGCACCTGTTCAACTTTTATCGGATTCTTATTGTCATCATAAAGCTTATCTGCATTATCACGCAATATCTGTTCGTGTTCAGGCATGTCTATCATATAGGTAAAATTGAGGAACAAAGCCACAGACTCACGACAGTGTACAGGACGGATACCCATCCAGTTACCTACCGGACCTCCGTTTTCCAAATCAGGATTTCCACCATACAATCCCCAATAGACATACCAGCCATGTTCTATTTTCTGCAATTTTCCCCAATATGGGTCTGTAGACTCAACCTTGAACGTAGCGCCAGTCAACTCAGAAGCTGTCATCTGTTTAACCTCAATCTGACGTCCCCGCTCTGTACGGCACATGGTAGAACGTTGAACCAAAGGCAGCGTTTCATAGAAATCAGCAAAACTTGGTATTGTATCAAAATAAGCCAAATCAAAATATTCATCACTTATTGAAGGAATACAAGCTTTAACCAATACACTCCCCAAATTGCGAGGAGAATAGAAACGGACATGCAGTTTCCCTTCATCAGTGATATTCAGCTGAAGCGGCTGCGCTGTATTAAACTTTCTCTGCGAAGGATCAGTATATACCTCCTTGGGCTCATCATCTTGTAAAATTTTAGAATGGTTACCTTGTTCGTAAGCAGACTGAGTCAAAAACATAACTACAGACTTATCTTCCGGATGCGTAACGTTTGTTTCTATACTATGTATATGATTAGCCTCCAGCTGTGTTTGCTCGAAAGCGTACACCTGACTTATTTCATTTCCAAGATAGCTACGCGTACGCATTGTAATTTCTCCACTAAAAGAAGTATTTTCCACTAATGGCATGAAATTATAGGTAGCTGTATCAGACAGAACCAGATCACGCATAACACCATCGCTTTCACCAGCCATGTTTCCATCACCAGAAAGTGTAGTATAAAAATGAGCTGAGCCAAGCGAAACCTTTTTCTCTATTACGGCATTACGCACATAAGGGTTATTATAATCAAATTTAAAATCAATCTTACCAATAATCCGCTGTTGCTTTACATCCTGACGAATCGATGTTACTTCCTGCTTACCATTCTCTGTTTGTTCCATTGTTACCGTAAACGGAGTCTGAGAATAAAAATATTCAGCATCTAACGGTTTTTGTAAATCTGCCGGAAACTCTAACCATACATCTGAAGCAGAGTTCAACTCATGGATCATTACTTCATCAAGGTTTTCGTTTCCTTTTATCCCCAACACCAATAAACGGTAATTACCTTCATGCAAACCTTCTACATAAATTTCTGCAGTTGATGGATTATACTTGCTTTTTATATCCCGCACACGTACTCCTGCTTCATCTACAATATAATACTCCAAACGATCGTAACGGGATTCTTCTAATGTAGTTGCACGTGAGAGGTTACCTTCGTAGTCTGCATCATACAACTTAAAAACCGCCTCAGGTGTATCTGTATTAGCCGTATTACTCCACTCCTCACGGCTACAAGCCACCAGCAACAGACTACATAAAAAAGTAAAAAAAGTAATTTTCTTCATTCGTTTATTGCTTTTGCTATATATAATGTATTAAAAATATTTCTGTTTATGCCTATGTTCCTTTTTAAAAACAGATACAAAATTAAGTATAATATAAAAAAAATCACATATCATTTCTCTATCCAAGAACGTATTGAAATCTTTTTTTGTTCAAAAGAATAAGAAAAAAAGCATCTAAAAGGCATTTAACATGATATATATCAATTTTTTAATCATAACATTTAATTCAAAAATAATTAACTAAGGAATAAAACCAGCAAAAGTAAACAAATGGAACAGTTTTTTTATTTTTCACGAATAGTGTTTTAAAATGCTAGTTTTTATGTAAATTTGTTGCATAAAAATAGAAATTATATGAAAAATACGCTCTACTCATGGTTCAGTATCCTGATAGGATGCATTATTCTGGCAGCTGGCTTTGTCTTTTTCATCAATCCATACAACATTGTTCCAGGGGGTGTGTATGGAGCCAGTATCGTACTTCATAACTTATTTCCTTCGATTCAGGTAGGAACGTTTGGCTACATGTTCGATATTCCATTGCTCATTCTTTCAGTCGTTTTGCTGGGAGCCAAACTTGGTTCACGTACGATTGCTGCCGCACTCATTACCCCTTTACTGATGAATATCATATCCAAACTAGTTTATCCTACCAAAGAAGCATTGGAAGCACTCGATCCAGCACAGCTTGCAGGTGGAAGCATGAACTTATCTGATCATCTGATGTTAGCCTGTGTTATAGGTGCAGCTTTAATCGGAATAGGAACAGGAATTGTCATACGCAACGAAGCCACTACAGGCGGAAGTGATATCGTAGGAATGTTACTCCAAAAATACTGCCACATACGCTTCTCAAAAGCCATACTTTTAGTTGACGGAACCGTAGTATGTTTCGGACTGGCAGTCATTGGCTTTGGCATAGGTAGTGCAGAAGATTCTATACAACCTTCGTGGCATTTGTCACTTTACTCCCTCATCGCTATTTTCATTATTTCAAGAGTGATAGCATATATGATAAACGGAGCCAAAAATGACAAGCTGATATTTGTAATCAGCGATAAAAAAATGACAGAACTGCATACATACATATTAAAAGATCTTGACCGTACAGCAACTTGTATTAAGAGCAGTGGACTATATACAGGTAAGGAGAAAGAAATGATTTTCCTCGTAGTAAGTTATAAAGAAGTAGCAGGTGTAAAACTTACGATAAAAAAGGCAGATCCCCGAGCATTTGTTGTAGTAACTGATGCCTATGATACTTTTGGAGAAGGATGGAAACAATTACCTTCACCCAATGAAATTCATCCAGAATAGAAAATGTATGTTTCCTTTCACAAAGCATGCGTTTCGGTAATTCGGGTAGAAAAAACAGTAATTTGGTTACGTACCCATTATATAAAAGCCAATATTTTTGCAGTACACGAATATGACAAATCATAAAACGATTGTACTATGAGAATAAAGGATTTTATATTAGTATGTATTACAACTGCAATAATGTTCCCAATGACTACATTAAAAGCACAGAATATGGAAAAAGAAAAACAACTCCCCGAATACCTTAGTGCGTTTCCTTTAGGTGAAGAGAATGTACAATATGCCAGATTTTTTATCGGAAAATCATACCTGGCTCCGCTCACAAGCAATAAAGATCTAAACACTCCTGTATGTAATGTTACCTTTGAACCAGGATGCAGGAACAACTGGCACAGCCATACAGGAGGACAGCTCCTGATAGCCGTAGGAGGAAAAGGATATTATCAGGAAAAAGGCAAACCGGCACGTCTGCTACTCCCTGGTGATATCGTAGAAATAGCTCCAAACGTAATTCATTGGCACGGAGCAGCTCCTGACAGTTGGTTTTCACATCTCGCAATAGAATGTAATCCACAGAGTAATAAAAACACCTGGCTGGAACCTGTTGACGATGAGCAATACCTTGCTGCGACCTCACAAAGTAATACACTTTCAGCAGAAGCAGCAAAAAATCAGGCTACATGGTATTCCAGCGTAAATGACAAACTGGCTGTTTCTGATCCTGAGTTAACAAAAATATTTGGTAACTTTGCCTTTGGTGAGGTACAAAAATACAGTAACCTGGATACTCGCACACGTATTCTGGTAACTATGGTTTCGGCTATAACAGTAAATGCAAAAACAACATATCTCCAAACACTTCATGCAGCTCTTTCAAACGGAATCACTCCGCTAGAAATAAAAGAAGTACTTTATCACGCCGTACCCTATGCCGGAATGGCAAAGGTAGAAGAGATGGTGGAAATTGCAAATAAATTTCTGGAAGACAGAGGTGTAAAACTGCCTTTGGCACCGCAATCTATACTGCAACCCGAAACAAGACAGGAAAAAGGCCTCGCGCTTCAGAAGAGTATCTTCGGCGATCAAATAGACCGGATGTATGAAACATCTCCAGAGAATCAATTACACATACAAAAATTCCTATCTGCAAATTGTTTTGGCGATTACCAGACCCGCCCTGTGTTTGATATACCGACCCGAGAATTACTTACATTTGCAATTTTGATCTCATTAGGAGGATGCGAACCACAAGTAAAAGGACACATTACAGGAAACGTAAATGTCGGAAATGACAAGTTAAAATTACTCGCAGTTGCAACCCAATTATTACCTTATATAGGTTATCCGAGAACACTCAATGCTATAACTTGCCTGAACGAAGTAATTCCTGAAAAATAAATGAATCTTACGTGTTTATGTTCTTCTTTTCATACAGTAAAGGAGGAACATAAACACTCATCATTTACCAACCATCACACTATACATTTTATCAAACTCCTATTCCAAGAGATATTTTACTTACATCTCCGTTAAAATCTGTAATAGAGGTTACAATATCTGTAATTTATCTACACCAAATTGTACCATAGGAAGTATCTTTGCCACAAATTAATAATACTATAACTATGGAGCTTTCTGATTTTTTAGCATACGTAAAGACAGGCCGTGCTCTCAATACGGCAGAAATACATCAGTTTATGAATGATATGAGCAATGAGGCACGACGTATCACTTTTGAACTGAATAACGCCTACCATACTCCCGAAGAAGTACGTAACTTATTATCACGCCTCTTTGGAAAAACTGTAGATGAATCTTTCAGAGTTTTCCCTCCATTTTATACTGACTTTGGTAAAAACATTACAGTGGGGAAAAATGTATTCATTAATGCCTGCTGTCATTTTCAAGACCACGGAGGAGTATCTTTAGGCGACGGTTGCCAGATTGGACATAATGTGGTATTTGCGACATTAAATCATGGATTAGCCCCAGAAGACCGCCAGACAACATATCCTGCCCCTATCACACTTGGAAAAAACGTATGGGTTGGATCCAACTCTACCATTCTACAAGGTGTTACCATAGGTGACAATGCGGTAATAGCAGCAGGTGCGGTAGTAACAAAAGATGTTCCCGAAAATACGATTGTGGGAGGTGTACCAGCCCGTATCATCCGAAAAATCTAATTCACCTCTATAAAGCTATTCCCATAATTGCATAAGATTTGTTTCTCCCCAATACCAATGAGTATATCCGGCTATAACATTCTTATATCTGTACAAAGGGGTGTTGACTTCAGAACCATAAGCATCGTACAATTGCGCCACCGAATGCAAAACGTCAGAAGATGTTGTCATGGAAAAATGGAATTCATGCCCACGAAACAACACACCTTTGTATTTCATTTCCCGATAGCCTAAATTAAGAGAAGGATGCTCTATCGTGCAGTCTATGGGTAAAATACCTGCCATATCATATATCTTACCTTTTTTGACGGTAAGCGTACGTGCCAGATACATCATTCCACCACATTCTGCAAATATTTTTCCTCCACGCTCTGCATAAGTCCGCAACTGCTGCATCATCTCTTTACGATGGTGTAAACGACGAACATATAATTCCGGATAGCCTCCAGGCAGATAAACCAGATCAGCAGCTGGAAGTTTATTATCTCTCAGGGGGCTAAAATATGTTATATGCCCCCATTTCGACAACTGCTTCAAATTTTCATGATACGTAAAACAAAAAGCCTCATCTCTGGCCACTGCGATTCGTATTTTTCGCTGAAAAACCTCATTTATACCTTCTTCCGATACATAAGGTAATGTATAAGGACATGGAAATACAGCCTGACATAAACTAATCAGCTTATCTATATCAACGTATTTTTCTATCAGGATGGATATTTTTTCTGCTACGTCATTCATTGAAGACTTGCTTGTAAGCGTAAGTCCCAAATGACGGGATGGAATATACAACTCATCAGCAAAAGGAATATAACCTAAAGCTTCAATGCCAGCATCTGTACATGCGTCCTTCAAAAAAGCATAATGCGAAGCCGATGAAACCTGATTAAATATAACTCCAGCAATCTTCACTTTTTGTGCAAAATGCTTGAATCCCCATAGCATCGGAGCAACAGAATAAGCTGCTGCCCGTGCATTTATAACCAATACAACAGGCAAATTCAGCAGATTTGCTATCTCGGCTGCACTTCCTTTATCGCGGCTATAACCATCAAACAAGCCCATAACTCCCTCTGTCACGCATACATCTGCATTTTCTGCATATAAATTATAGATGCGCTGCATGTGATGATGATGCATCATCCAAGTATCAAGATTTATCGAAGGTCGTCCAGATGCTATTGCGTGAAACTGTGTATCTATATAATCGGGACCGCATTTAAATGGCTGTACCTGTAAGCCACGTTTTTTCAACGCACGCAACAGTCCCATCGTAAAAGTCGTTTTTCCACTACCTGAAGTAGCTGCTCCAATTAATAATTGTGGTTTCATCATGCTGCAAATGTAAAGGTTTTCTACATATCAGCGAAATATCATCCTGCATTCTTTTATAGAATATGCATTGTTTTTACTAACTTTACCGTCTCAAACTCAAAGATAGAAAATATGAAATTAGGAAAATGGATTGGCGGCATCATGGGCTTTATGGCTATGGGACCGCTAGGTGCACTTGCAGGTTATGCAATCGGTTCACTGTTCGACAAAGCTGCATACGCTCCTGAAAATATGGATGCCGGCAATGAAACATATACCGGACAGAGAAATAGTTTTTTGTTCTCGCTGCTTGTCATGGCTTCGTACATCATTCGCGCAGACGGAAAAATCATGCATAGCGAAATGGAATTTGTACGGCGGTTCCTGCGAACAAATTTTGGAGAAGACGCTGTAGCCGAAGGAGAGCAGATATTACTTAACTTATTCGAACAGCGCAAACGTATGGAAGCAACCAATCCTTATGCTTTTCAGAATACCATCCGCGAATGCGGAGCACAGATTGCTGCCAACATGAGTTATGAAGAACGTTTGCAACTTCTGAGCTTCCTAGCACAAATCGCCCGCAGCGACGGAAATGTATGCGCCGCCGAAATAGATGCTTTAAAAGAAGTTGCACAGTCTATGCAATTGTCTGCCAAAGAGGTAGAGTCTATGCTGAACTTGTCTGGCAATTCTTTAGAGGAAGCTTACAAAGTTCTGGAAGTAGAACCTACTGCCACCGACGACGAAGTCCGTGCTGCCTATCGACGCCTTGCGCTGAAACACCATCCCGACCGTGTAGCAACATTGGGAGAAGATATTCGCAAGGCTGCTGAGGAAAAGTTCCAAAGCATTAACAATGCAAAGGAACGCATCTACAAGGCTAGAGGCATGAAATAATATGTGGAACAAACTCGGAGAGGTTGTCGGTTATTTCTGTTCGGTTTTCACGAATACCGATTCCGGCAGGCTCTCCGCCCACTATCCATGAACCAATGACAGGATATCGTCCGCTATAAGCCACAGGCTTTACATATTCCTGATATACATAAGCTCCCGTATTATAATCGCCTTCTGTTTCTTTCAGAAGCGCATGTTCTTCCCATTGACGAATATCAACCACACTTACATTGTGCCCTTCGCGCGAGAAAACTGGTTTCTTACAAAATACTCCTTGCTGCGGACGCGACAAATAACAGGGCAATACATAAGGAGAATCAGGAAACAATTCATACAGTATACTTAAAATAGCCTTGTTCGACATTACCAGCTTCCAAATTGGTTCCAGCCACTCAACCTGAGCCAGACATCCATCCGGGCTTTCATCAATCATCCATTCCCAAGGATAAAGTTTAAAACATTTCTGAATACATTCACCGGAAGGATCATAAAAAAGACCATTTTGCAAATTCATGCTATTAATGTCAAGTACACGTGTAGAATATCCAGCTTCCATAGCTGTACTTGCCAGATATTGTAATGTTCCAGTATCTTCATGATCATCAAGAGCTCCGACAAAGTGTATATTGCTTCCCGCAGGGAATATATCTTTCCACGATTGAACCAAACCTTCATGAATACTGTTATATTGGTCACATTCAGGAAAACATTCTTCTTTCCACTGCCACTGAATGACTGACGCTTCGAGCAGGGATGTAGGCGTATCTGCATTAAATTCCAAAATACGAGGAACACCTTTCTCGTCAAGCAGAAAATCAAAACGCCCATACAAACTCAATTCATCCCGGTTCCAGGACTCACAGATGCGTTCACATACCTCAGCAGGTATCTGCAACATACGCTCCATAAAATCCGGCTTTTCTGAAATAATGTATTCAGCAGCCTCACAATACATACGATAGGCTTCTCTTGTCGCCTCTTCAAGTCGCTCTATTTCTGCGGGAGTGAAACGGTAATAAGCTTCCTCACGCCAATAATCACCATGAAAATCGAACCCAAGAGCTTCAATTTTCTCCCTATAATCAGAGCGAGGGGTCATATTGAATCTTTCCATCTGCTCCTGATTTATCCGTGAATGCTATATGAGCGGCGGGTAGTACCAAATACATTCCCACTCGATTTCGATTTACTTGTACCCGATGGGCTGACTTTCACTCCCGAAGGAGGATTCACCCAAGAACCATTGGCATCGGTCCATGAACCAGACTTCGGATAATAATAATGAGTGGTACTCAAACCATTAGTCAGGGAAGGCATAAGTGCCCAACGCATCAACATGGCATTGTAAATCCAGCTATTTCCCTGACTATCTCGGTATTCTTCTTTATCTTTCGGGTTCTCAGGCAATTCTGTTTTCTGTGTACATGCCGCCAACGTCATCAGACACATGGCTGCTACCAGATAATGTCGTTTATTCATTCAACTTTATTTTTTGTGCAATAAATTCATTAGCTTTACAAAAATAAGGAAAATCCAATATATAATGAGTTTATATCCAAAAACTTTGCCAGTATAAGAAAAACTTTTTACTTTGCATAGAAATAGAAATACACAACAAAGGAATTATGAAAGGTATAGTTTTAGCAGGAGGTTCAGGTACCCGCCTTTACCCCATCACAAAAGGAGTTTCAAAGCAGCTGCTCCCTATTTTTGATAAGCCTATGATATATTATCCCATTTCGGTACTGATGCTTGCCGGAATCCGGGAAATACTTATTATATCTACTCCACATGATCTTCCGGGATTCCGTCGTCTATTAGGGGATGGAAGCGATTTCGGTGTTCATTTTGAATATGCAGAACAGCCCTCACCCGATGGTCTGGCGCAAGCATTCATTATTGGAGAAAAATTTATCGGTAACGATGCTGCCTGCCTGGTATTGGGTGACAATATCTTTCATGGAAATGGATTCACCGCAATGCTGAAAGAAGCTGTACGAACAGCTGAAGAAGAAGCTAAAGCAACAGTATTTGGTTATTGGGTAAGTGATCCGGAACGTTACGGTGTTGCTGAATTTGATGAGGCTGGAAATTGCCTTTCCATTGAAGAAAAGCCAGAACATCCGAAATCTAATTATGCCGTAACAGGACTTTATTTCTATCCGAACAAAGTAGTGAATGTGGCAAAAAATATAAAACCATCGGCACGTGGTGAGCTGGAAATTACAACAGTAAACCAACGCTTCCTAGCCGACGGAGAACTGAAAGTACAAACGTTAGGCCGCGGGTTTGCATGGCTTGACACAGGTACTCACGATTCACTAGCCGAAGCATCCACTTACATTGAAGTAATAGAGAAACGTCAAGGACTAAAAGTAGCATGTCTGGAAGGCATAGCCTTGCGTCATGGCTGGATCACCGCTGAGAAGATGCGTCAGCTGGCACAACCAATGCTAAAGAACCAATATGGTCAGTACCTGCTGAAAGTAATAGACGAATTGGGACTAAACGATTAAAAAACGATTATACGAAAGATGAACGTTATCAAAACAGCAATCGACGGGGTAGTCATCATTGAGCCTCGTCTGTTTAAGGACGACAGAGGATATTTTTTTGAATCTTTTTCCGAAAGAGATTTCAATGCGCAGGTACGTACCGTACGCTTTGTACAAGACAATGAGAGTAAATCGAGTTATGGTGTTTTACGCGGATTACACTTCCAAAAACCACCTTTTGCACAAAGCAAACTAGTCCGCGTTGTAAAAGGAGCTGTACTTGATGTTGCAGTTGACATCCGAAAAGGTTCTTCAACATTCGGACAGCATGTAGCAGTAGAACTGACAGAAGAAAACCACCGTCAATTTTTTATACCACGTGGTTTTGCACATGGATTCAGCGTGCTGACTGATGAAGTTATTTTCCAGTATAAATGCGATAATTTCTATGCACCTCAAAGTGAAGGAGCTATTGCCTGGGATGATCCTGCTCTTGGCATAGACTGGAAAATTCCTGCCGAGAAAGTAATTCTTTCAGAAAAAGACAAACACCATCCGCTATTGAAAGATGCAGATTGGCTGTTCTCTTACGGCGAAGAACTATACTAAAAACAACCTTAAAAAAAGTGGCATGCTTTCTAATACTATAGAGGAGGCATGCCACTTTAAAATTATCTTCCTTTTTTAATCGTCATCACGATCCATATCAATCAGATTAAATTTCAAGTCAAACTTCAAATCCCAAAAATTCGATAACTTTACTTCGTATTCATAGCGGTCTTTTTCTATTTGCAAGATTTTCGCTTCTGGATAATTTGTTTTTACATATTTTACAATCTGTGCCGGAACTGCAGTTTCAGGCACCAAACCATGTTTACACTTCATCTCTTTCCAGTTACCCTGCTTGTCAAATTCCAATTTATCACCGTTAACGAACATGACATCATAAGTAACATCAAATATATCTTTATCCATTTTTGAGAAAGCCACATTACGGTCTGCAAAATGTTTTTTTACAAAACTCTGAGCTGCTTGAGGAAGTTGTTCAAAAGTGACAGGCTTATCATTGTCAGCCACTACAACCTGCATTGTAAACAAACACACCAAGAAGAATACTAACTTTTTCATAATCATAAGTTTTTAAAGAGTTATTATTTGTTTTCGTTTAATTTTCTATTGCAAAACTACCTACCGATTCTGAAAAGAATTGGGAATTTCCAAAATTTACTGTTATTTTTTCTTCAACGCCTGATTTTATCGATACACATTTACCTGAGATATCTAAATATTTGGATATTTCACTTATTTTGACGAACTTGCGAAACATAACACTTAACACAAATTTTATTAACTATGAGAACCAGCATTTATGCTCTTCTGCTTGCAGCCTTATTTACAAGTTGTACAGCTACGGAGAATCAGAAAAAACAAGACAAAACCGAACCTGTTTCAACAACAGTTCGCCTGTTGGAAGGCGATATGCCAGATCCATCAGTAGTACGCGTAGGTAACACTTATTACATGGTACATTCGTCATTCATCTACACTCCGGGACTAGTGGTATACAGTTCAAAAAATCTTGCAGACTGGACTCCCTGCTCGGCAGCATTACCCGAATATACAGGTGACATTTGGGCTCCTGATATTTGTGTGTACGACAACCGTTTTTATATCTATTTCCCGACCCGCAATGAAAATGGAGAAAAAACGAATATGGTTACATGGGCAGACAGCCCTGAAGGTCCATGGAGTAAACCTGTAGATCTGAAAGTAGGAGGAATAGATCCTGAGCATGTAGTGGATGAAAAAGGTAACCGATATCTATTACTCAGCGCAGGCGATTTACATCCATTAAGCGCCGACGGACTATCCATTACAGGTAAGCCTGAAATCATCTATAAAGGTTGGGAGATACCTGAAGAATGGGATATAGAAAGCTTCTCATTAGAAGGCCTGAATGTGAAAAAAATCAATGATTGGTATTATCTACTAGCGGCTGAAGGTGGAACTGCCGGACCTCCTACAGGACACATGGTAGTACAGGCACGTTCAAAAAGCGTACACGGTCCTTGGGAAAATGCGCCAGAGAATCCATTATTACGAACTCAGTCACCACAAGAAACCTGGTGGAGTCAAGGACACGGATCAGTAGTTGATACTCCAGAAGGTAAATTGATGCTTTTTTTTCATGGATATGAGAAAGGATATCTTACGTTAGGAAGACAAACTTTAACACGTGAAGTTGTTATAGGTGATGACGGATGGCTACATCTCACAGACAAACCCGCTCCATTGCCGGAGCCTCAACGTCCGTCATTGCGTACAGCGAAAGATTTTATCTGGCAAGCAGCCGGAGAAAACTTCTCCGCACGCTTCCATGTCACTCCAGAACTCATCACACTGAAAGCAAAAGGTAAAAGTCCCAAAGATGCCTCTCCCCTTCTTGCACGTGCAGGTGATCACCGGTATGAAATCGAAGCATGCCTTGAACTGAATAATGCAGAAGCTTCAGCCGGATTAGTCATCTACTACAATAAAGACATGCATTTTGGGTTAGGATTCCGTCCCGGTGAACTTCTTCGTTATCGCCGTGGAGCCGTACATACCAGCCAGCCCAAAACGGAAATAACCGTAAATGATGGAAAATGCCGCTTATGGGTACGCTTACGCAATTATGACAACATTATTTCCGGATGGTACAGCACCGACGGTAAGACATGGCACAAATATCCATGGGGATTTGACATGCAAGGCTACCATCACAATACATTGGGAGAATTCCTCTCTCTCCGTCCTGGCATATATGCAGGAGGTGAAGGTGAAGTGCATGTAACAGATTTTACCTATCGTACTTTATAACTTAATAAAAATAAAGGGAATACACTGGGTACGCAAACAAATAAATCGTAGAGCCATTTGCCGAAAAATCCAATTTCAAGAAGACGTGAATAATATGGAAATAATATAAACCGCACTTGGCAATACAGCTTTTTTGACATATCTTTGTGTTGAGAAATAAAAAACCAACCTATTCAGTAAAGTTTTATTTATGAGAAAAGTTGCTTTAATAACCGGTATTACCGGACAAGACGGTTCATACCTTGCCGAATTCCTTATAGAAAAAGGATATGAAGTGCACGGTATTTTACGCCGTTCTTCATCGTTCAATACGGGACGTATCGAACACCTTTACTTGGATGAATGGGTGCGCGACATGAAACAGTCACGTTTGGTGAACCTACATTGGGGAGATATGACAGACTCCAGTTCGCTTATCCGAATTATTGGTGATATTCATCCTACAGAAATCTACAATCTAGCAGCACAGAGCCATGTAAAAGTATCATTCGACGTACCAGAGTACACAGCCGAAGCCGATGCCATAGGCACGTTACGCTTATTGGAAGCTGTACGTATTTGCGGTTTGGAAAAAACCTGTCGCATCTATCAGGCTTCCACCTCAGAACTCTTTGGCAAAGTGCAGGAAGTTCCACAAAAGGAAACCACACCGTTCTATCCCCGTTCGCCTTATGGTGTAGCAAAGCAATATGGTTTCTGGATAACAAAGAACTATCGTGAAAGTTATAATATGTTTGCTGTAAACGGTATCTTGTTTAATCATGAATCAGAACGACGTGGAGAAACTTTTGTTACGCGAAAGATCACATTGGCTGCAGCACGCATTAAACAAGGATTTCAGGATAAGTTATATCTAGGTAATCTAGATGCACAACGCGACTGGGGTTATGCTAAGGATTATGTAGAATGCATGTGGCTTATTTTACAGCACAATACCCCTGAAGATTTTGTCATTGCTACAGGAGAAATGCATACCGTACGTGAATTCTGTACACTAGCTTTCCACTATTTAGGTATTGAACTTGAATGGCAAGGCAGTGGAGTAGACGAAAAAGGTATTGACCGTGAAACCGGACGAGTATTAGTTGAAGTAGATCCCAAATACTTCCGCCCATGTGAAGTAGAACAACTTTTAGGAGATCCAACGAAAGCCAAGACTCTTTTGGGATGGAATCCTACCAAAACGCCTTTTGCAGAATTAGTCCGTATCATGGTAGAGCATGATATGAAATTCGTAAAAAAATTGCATTATAAATCAATATAGCAGTGTCATTTCCTGCAAAAGACACTACTTTAATTTTACCGATAAATTCATTAAAAATGAATTTGGGGCGCGGACTTAGTGATTAAGTTCGCGTTCCTACTTTAAAAAAGAGAATCACAATGCTAGACAAATCTTCAAAAATATACGTGGCAGGACACCGAGGTCTGGTTGGATCTGCCATCTGGAATAATTTGATGCAACGCGGTTTTACCAATCTGGTAGGACGTACCCATAAAGAGCTTGATTTGTTGGATCCGATAGCAGTACGAGAGTTCTTTGACAAAGAACAGCCTGATGCCGTAGTATTAGCTGCTGCACATGTAGGAGGAATTATGGCCAACCTGCAATACCGCGCTGATTTCATTTACCGCAATTTACAGATTCAGCAGAATGTAATAGGTGAAAGTTTCCGTCACGGGGTAAAGAAATTATTGTTTTTAGGCAGTACATGCATCTACCCTCGTGAAGCGATGCAGCCAATGAAAGAAGAAGCTCTTCTTACTTCTCCGTTAGAATATACTAATGAGCCATACGCCATCGCCAAAATAGCCGGACTGAAAATGTGTGAAAGTTTCAATTTGCAGTATGGCACGAACTACATTGCTGTTATGCCAACCAACCTGTATGGTCCTAATGATAATTTTCACCTGGAAAACAGTCATGTATTGCCAGCAATGATCCGTAAAATCCATCTTGCTAAATGCTTGAATACGAATAACTGGGAAGCTGTACGAAAAGATATCAACCTGCGTTCGGTAGAAGGTGTAGACGGCAACTGCACAGACCAGGAAATTCTTGATAAACTGGCTAAATTCGGCATTACCCCTCAAGCCGTTACTTTATGGGGAACAGGCAAGCCATTACGCGAATTTTTATGGAGTGAGGAAATGGCAGACGCCAGCGTACATGTATTATTAAATGTCGATTTCAAAGATACCTATGCAGAAGGGGCAAAAGAAGTACGCAACTGCCACATAAACGTAGGTACAGGAAAAGAGCTGTCAATCCGTGAAGTTGCAGAAAAAATCATGAAAGAAATAGACTTTAAGGGCAAACTGCAATGGGATTCATCAAAACCTGATGGCACAATGCGTAAGCTTACCGACGTTTCTAAACTTCATGCCTTAGGCTGGCATCACAAAGTAGAAATTGACGAAGGAATACATCGCCTTTACGAATGGTATCTGAAAGGTATTTGCATCAATCATCAAACGACATAATCCAATATGAAGAAACTTTTATCGCTTCCACCTAATCTGGTGGAATGTTTTCACGATATAGAGCATGCCAACCATCAAGAATGGTTCTGTACATCCGATCCGGTAGGTTCAAAGTTAGGTTCGGGTGGTGGAACTGCATGGTTATTACAAGCATGCAAAAACAGCGAAAGTGACACTACTCCACTCACAGAATGGCTTGCTCACGAAAAACGTATCCTGCTACACGCCGGCGGCCAAAGTCGGAGATTACCCTCATATGCTCCTTCCGGTAAAATACTTACCCCAATCCCAGTTTTCCGCTGGGGACGTGGTCAAAAGCTTACACAAAACTTATTGTCACTTCAGCTTCCCCTGTATGAGCAAATCATGCAGAAAGCCCCGGAGAAATTGCATACACTTATTGCCAGCGGAGATGTATATATCCGTGCAGAACAAGCCTTGCAAGAAATCCCCGATGCAGACGTTGTATGCTACGGACTGTGGGTAGATCCTGAACTGGCAAAGAATCACGGTGTTTTTGTTTCATCACGCAATACTCCCGAAAAGCTGGACTTCATGCTTCAAAAGCCAAGTGTAGATGAATTAGGAGCATTGATGCAAAACTATCTGTTTCTGATGGATATTGGCATTTGGCTGCTGAGTGACCGGGCTGTAGAGTTAATGGTAAAACGTTCACTCAAAGAGGATGGATCAATCGGCTTCTACGATATGTATTCTGACTTCGGACCAGCTCTAGGCAGCCATCCTCGTATCAACGATCCTGAAATAAACAAACTTACAGTAGCAATCCTGCCATTGCCGGGTGGTGAATTTCATCATTATGGAACAAGCCGGGAGATGATTTCATCTACACTGGCAATACAAAATTGCGTAATCGACCAGAGAGCAATTATGCACAAGAAAGTAAAGCCTCATCCGGCTATCTTCGTGCAAAATGCACTGACCGACTATACACTGACATCCGAAAACTCAGAGGTATGGATAGAAAACAGTTGCATAAGTAAAAACTGGACACTCCATAAGCGCAATATCATAACAGGAGTACCTGTCAATCAATGGCACATCAATATTCCTGAGGGAATCTGTATTGACGTCATACCGATGGGAGAAAGTAATTATGTGGCCCGTCCCTATGGATTTAATGACGCTTTCAAAGGCAGTCTGAAAGATGATTCAACCTTATATCAAGGAATACCGGTTCAGAAATGGTTATCAGACCGTGGCCTGACAGCTGATGAAATAGCATGTAACCATGATCTTCAGGCTGCACGCATATTCCCGATATGTACATCTGTCGACGAACTTGGAATCGTCATGCGTTGGATGACAGACGAGCCGAAGTTGAACGAGGGAAAAGATATCTGGATACACGCACAAAAAGTTTCAGCCGATGAGATTTCAGCTTATGCCAATCTGCGCCGTCTGACAGAGCAGCGTGAAGCTTTCCGTAAAAACAGCTGGACTGCCCTGGCTAAAAATTATGAACGCAGTGTATTCTATCAGCTCAATTTGCAAGAAGCAGCCGAAGAATATGCACATCATCAATTAGAATTACCCGCTCCCCTTCCCTCCTCTGCACCGTTAATGACCCGTATCAGCGATGCAATGTTCCGTGCACGAACATTACAACTGCGTGATTCAGACGGCCATTTGGCAGAAGAAATAGCACGGGAAGAAGAAAAAGCTTTCAGCCTGATGCGTGAAGGGCTTACTTCAACAGTCGACCATAAACAGCACCCTCGTCTTTCGGTGTATCCGGACCAGATTGTATGGGGACGCAGTCCGGTACGTATAGACTTAGCTGGAGGTTGGACAGATACCCCTCCATACAGTTTGATGGAAGGAGGAAACGTGGTAAACATTGCAATAGAGCTAAACGGTCAACCCCCGTTACAAGTCTATGTCAAACCCTGTAATGAGTATATAATCATCCTTCGTTCCATCGACTTAGGTGCAATGGAAGTTATCACCACTTTCGATGAACTACATACATTCAATAAAGTAGGCTCTCCCTTCTCTATTCCTAAGGCAGCGTTAGTACTGGCAGGTTTTCACCCTGATTTCTCGGCAGAAAGATGTACTTCACTGGAAGAAAAATTACGTTCATTCGGAGCTGGTATAGAAGTAACACTATTGTCTGCTATTCCAGCCGGCTCAGGATTAGGAACAAGCTCTATCCTAGCCTCTACTGTATTAGGAGCAATAAACGATTTTTGTGGCTTAAACTGGGACAAACACGAAATCGGAAGCCGTACACTGATATTAGAACAGTTGCTTACAACCGGAGGCGGATGGCAAGATCAATACGGAGGCGTGCTTCAAGGTGTGAAACTCTTGCAGACACAACCCGGATGGAACCAGGAGCCAATGGTGCGCTGGTTGCCAGAACACTTGTTTACACACGATGAATATCAAAAATGTCATCTATTATACTATACAGGTATCACACGTACCGCAAAAGGTATTTTGGCAGAAATCGTACGTGGCATGTTCCTCAATTCTACAGAGCACTTAAATTTACTGGGACAAATGAAACAACATGCCATCGATCTATACGATGCAATCCAGCGAAACAGTTTCGAGGAAATGGGAAGATTGATACGCAAAACATGGCAACAGAATCAGGCACTCGATTCAGGAACCAATCCTAACAGTGTAGCGGCCATTACCCAACAGATAGATGATCTTTGTTTGGGTTATAAACTTCCAGGAGCCGGAGGAGGTGGCTATTTATACATGGTTGCCAAAGACCCTGAAGCCGCCTTGCGTATTCGTAAAATACTTACCCAGAACCCGCCAAACGACCGTGCCCGTTTTGTAGAAATGAGCCTTTCCAATAAAGGTCTGGAGGTAAGCCGTAGTTAATAACTATCAAACAAAAACATATGAAACCAAAAATAAGACTGGTGCAAACGGCCGACGGGGTAAATTACCTCGTCCCGTTTGTACTTATCACTACACTATTCTTCTTATGGGGATTTGCACATAGCATTCTGGATGTGCTGAACAAACATTTTCAAGATGCATTAAGTATTTCAAAAACCCATTCAGCACTTATACAAGCGGTAGTTTATGGGGGTTACTTTCTGATGGCCATGCCAGCAGGAGAAATAATCCGTCGCCATGGCTATCGGGCAGGAGTTGTCACTGGGTTATTGCTTTATGGCATCGGTGCACTCATGTTTATCCCTGGAGAACAGATCATGTCTTTCGAATTTTTCTTACTCTCACTGTTTATTATCGGATGTGGATTAACCTGCCTAGAAACAGCAGCCAATCCATATGTAACGGTACTAGGCGATAAAGACTCCGCCGAAAGACGAATAAATCTGGCACAATCATTCAATGGACTGGGCTGGATCTGCGGCCCACTGGTAGGAGGCTTGTTCCTCTTTGCCGCAGATGGAGGAAGCGGAAGTGTTGCTATCCCCTATGCCATCATCGGCATATTAGTTCTGCTCGTAGCAATTGTTTTCTCACGCATTCATCTGCCTGAAATTACACTTGCCGAAGAGCCAGTCGAAACTGCAAACAATAAGCAAAGTTCTTTATGGCAGCATCGCAATTTTACCTTCGGACTGATAGCTCTGTTTTTTTATGTTGCAGCTCAAACAGGTATTAACAGTTTCTTCATCAATTATGTGACAGAGCACATCAGTATATCCGCACGTGAGGCAGCCCTCTGGTTGTCATTTGTCGGCATGGGACTTTTTATGGCCGGCAGAATGGGAGGAAGCTGGCTGATGGGATTCATCCGTGCCGAACGTTTATTGACGTATATGGCGGCAGGAGCTATTCTAGCCATGATCTTAGTGATGTTAGGTATGGGAGTCATATCGGTAGGAGCATTTTTTCTTTGCTTCCTATGCGAATCTATTATGTTTCCCACCATTTTCGCACTTGCCATACGAGGTGTAGGTGAACATACTAAACGCGCATCTTCCTATCTTATTATGAGTATTGTAGGAGGAGCCATAGCTCCCATAATTATGGGATACATCGCAGATACAATAAGCACAGCTACAGGCTTTATCGTTCCGTTGCTTTGTTTTATTGTCATCTTGGCCTATGCAATCCATTTGCAAAAGAATAACCGCTAAATAAAAAAGCCTGATGCAAAGTTAAACACCATGCATCAGGCTGACAAATAACTCGAAAGGTTATATTCAGAGCGTATAAATCAATTTACATAAACTGTATCAAAATACTTTTCAAATAACGTCCGGGCTTCTTCCAGTTGCTCGGGCGTATTTTGTTTCACACCTTTCAGTTTATACTCCAGCTTCATTGCTTCATATTTATGTACTCCTAAGGTATGATACGGAAGAATTTCCACCCGTTGTATCATGCGATAATCTTTAAAATGCTCTCCTAACGCCTCAATATCTTCCTGAAAGAAGCTATAGCCCTGCACCAGCACATAACGCAACCAAAATGGTTTTCCATTTTCTTCCAGCCATGCCGCCGTACGCAGTGTTTGCTCATTGCTACGTGAGGTAAGAGTCTTATGACGTTCATTATTGAATTCTTTCACATCAAGCAAAACTAAGTCTGCCAGTGAAAAGAGTTCTTTTACATCTTCATTCCAGATACCCCCGTTAGTATCAACGCAGATATGAATACCTTCCTCCTTTAACATCCGAAACAATGGAATCAGCGCTTTAGCCTGAAAAGTCGGTTCACCTCCACTAAATGTAATTCCCCCTTTCTTTCCGAAAAAAGGTTTCTGACTGACAGCCATCTTCAAAATATCTTCAGGAGCAGTTTCCTTACTCTCTCCCTTTGCATCAATGGTATCAGGGTTGGCACAATACAAACAACGGAAATTACAGCCCTGCAAAAAGACAACAAGGCGAATCCCCGGACCATCGTACGTACCAAGCGATTCATATGAATGTACTCTAATCATCTGTTCAATATTAATTAAAGAAAAAACATTTGCCGCCCAGCTCAGCGAGGAGAACGACAAATGTTTTACATATCAAGTAATGATTACAAGAATCACATACGTTCGTGGAAGCTACGAGAAATAACCTCCAACTGATGCTCGCGGCTCAATTTAATGAAGTTGACAGCATATCCGGAAACACGAATCGTAAGTTGCGGATATTTTTCCGGATGCTCCATAGCATCTTCCAGCATCTCACGGTTCAGCACATTTACGTTCAGGTGATGAGCACCCTTGATAAAATAGCCATCCATCATTGTAACAAGATTCTCTACACGATTCTCCATATCTACACCAAGCGATTTTGGAACAATAGAGAACGTATTACTGATACCGTCCTGTGAGTCACGATAACGCAATTTAGCAACCGAGCTCAAAGAAGCGACAGCACCATTCTTATCGCGTCCGTGCATCGGGTTAGCACCTGGAGCAAAAGCAACACCTTTTGCACGTCCATCAGGAGTTGCACCAGTCTTCTTACCATACATCACATTCGAAGTAATAGTAAGAATAGACAATGTTGGTTTTGCATTCTTGTATACCGGAAGCTTCTTCAATTCCTCATCAAAATAATAAATCAAGTCGACAGCCAAATGGTCTACACGGTCATCATCATTACCGAAGCATGGGAATTCACCATCGATATCAAAGCTTTCAGTCAAGCCGATTTCATTACGTTTAGCGGTAACTTTAGCATATTTGATAGCCGAAAGTGAATCGACAGCAATAGACATACCCGCTACACCATACGCCAGATTGATAACCGGATTTGTATCAACAAATGCCATCTGAGCTTTTTCATAATAATATTTATCATGCATGTAGTGAATGATGTTCATCGCTTCGTTATACACACGAGCCATTTCTTTCAAGACCTTCTTATAGTTAGCCAGCACCTCTTCGAAGTTCAGTACATCTCCCGTCAGCACAGGAATATCTTTCACCATCAGTGTTCCTGTATTTTCACAGCGCCCACCATTAATAGCCAGCAACAAAGCTTTAGCCAGATTACAACGTGCACCGAAGAACTGAATATGACGACCTATATCCTGATAAGACACACAGCATGCGATACCATAGTCATCCGAATTACGTACCTCACGCATCAAATCATCATTTTCATACTGGATAGATGATGTATCAATCGACACACGAGCACAGAAATCCTTGAATCCTTCCGGCAACTGCGGACTCCACAGAACAGTCAAGTTAGGTTCTGGAGAAGGACCCAGGTTATAAAGAGTCTGAAGGAAACGGAATGAAGTCTTTGTGACTTTCGTACGGCCATCATTAAAACGTCCACCAATAGATTCCGTTACCCAAGTCGGGTCACCGGCAAAGATATCCGTATAAGCCTGCATACGAAGATGACGCACCATACGCAACTTAATGACAAACTGGTCAATCAACTCCTGAGCATGCAACTCATCAAGATTTCCGTGAGCCATATCATACTCAATATAAATATCAAGGAATGACGAAACATTACCAAGTGACATTGCAGCACCATCCTGTTCTTTCACAGCAGCCAGATAAGCCATATATACCCACTGAACAGCTTCCTGTGCAGTAGTAGCCGGACGACTCAAATCGAGTCCGTACTGCTGTCCCATCACTTTTATTTCCTTCAAAGCCTTAATTTGCTCTGCTACTTCTTCACGCAATCTGATTCGCTCATCAGTCATAGGGCCTGTAAGATGACGTAAATCGTCCTGTTTTGCCTCAATCAGACGATCAATACCATACAATGCCAAACGACGGTAATCACCGATTATACGTCCACGCGCATAATTATCAGGTAATCCAGTCAAAAATCCCAAAGAGCGGAACGAACGAATCTCTTCAGTATATGCATCAAATACACCATCGTTATGCGTTTTGCGATAATGGGTAAAAATATCTTTTACCTTAGGGTCAACCTCTACTCCGTTTTCGCGGCACGCTTTTTCTACCACCTTAATACCTCCAAAAGGTTTGATGGCACGGCGTAACACTTCATCAGTTTGCAATCCTACAATCACTTCGTTATCCTTGTCAATATATCCAGCTGCAAAAGATGTGATAGTAGAAACTGTAGAAGGATCGAGCGAGCGTACTCCGTTGTTTGCACGTTCTTCAGCCAAAGCTTCCAGACACTTGTTCCATACAGCCTTTGTACGTTCGGTAGGACCAGCCAAAAATGAGGCGTCGCCTTCGTAAGGGGTAATGTTAGTCTTTACGAAATCGGTAACGTTGATTTCATGGTTCCAACGACCTTCTTTAAAATTCATTGCCATAATTGATAATTTAATCTAGTTTTTACTCTATTTGAAAACCGAATGCAAAGATAGTCAATAAAGCCTAATTATACAATACCTAAAATTAGTGATATTATCAATTTGCAACAGTTACAAAAATGAATATAAAAATTCCAACCTTTGAAAAATTAAAATACATCCAACAAATACAGACAAGCAGTCCGACTCAAAGAAAAAAAAATAAAAATCTTAATCAGTTTAGAATCAGAAAACTATCGAAACAATACCATAGAAGGCATAAAAAAAGTATCGCAAAAGTTTGCACAAATCAAAAAATCCATCTATCTTCGCACCGCGTTTGAGAGAAAACGTAAGCAGAAACAATAAATTTGGAAGTTTGGGTGAGTGGCTGAAACCAGCAGTTTGCTAAACTGCCGTACGGGTAACCGTACCGGGGGTTCGAATCCCCCAGCTTCCGCTTTTAGTTTCTACAGATATGGCGCTTTCGTCTAGTGGCCCAGGACGCGGCCCTCTCACGGCTGAAACACGGGTTCGATTCCCGTATGCGCTACATTTGGAAGTTTGGGTGAGTGGCTGAAACCAGCAGTTTGCTAAACTGCCGTACGGGTAACCGTACCGGGGGTTCGAATCCCCCAGCTTCCGCAACGACCTAAGAAATTAGGAGGAAAGAAATAGACAAGTCCCGTAAAATCAATGTTTTACGGGACTTTTTTATTTATCCGACGGACAATCGAAAGACACTAAAATGCCTACTTCTGACAAAGTTCCGTTACCAAATCGTTACTAAAAATCAGCCTGTAAAAATAGTAACGATTTTCGATGTAAGTCCCTGATTTGTCGCTTATTGACATTCAAATGTCTGCTTATAACCCAATTATTAATTATTCCTTTGCAGAGGGAAGTCATTACACCCACTGTAACGGAGCTAAATTAAAAAGGATATGAGTAAGAATACATTTAAGATTTTGTTCTATCTAAGAAAAAATCAGGTAAACAAGGACGGAACAGTTTGTATTATGATTCGTCTGTCACTTAATGGTGAAACCTCACAGTTCAGTCCTAAACTAAGTGTCAAACCCGATGCTTGGGATAAAAACTTATGTAGAGCTAAGGGAAATAGTCTGAAATCACGCCAACTAAATGAAACACTAGAAGATATTCGTACCTCCTTAAAAAATCATTATAGAGATATTGAAATACAGGAAACATTTGTTACTGCAGAGAAAGTTCGTAATGCATTTCTCGGTCTAACGACTAAACAGAGAACCCTATTAGAGATTTTGAAAAAACACAATGAGGATGAAAGAAAACTGGTTGGAATCAGTAAGAGCCTGGCTACGATAGAAAAATACGAGCGCTGTCATAATCGCCTAGAGGAATTTATGAGGCTTAAATACAAAATATCAGATATACCTCTTAAAGAAATTAATAATGCTTTTATTACAGACTTTGAGTGTTTTCTAAGAACAAAATACAATTGCAATGAAAATACAACAGCAAAGTTTATTCAGATCTTACGCAAAATAATTCTTATATAATGGTTGGATTTTTATAGATCCTTTTGCTAACTACAAAATAAAAACCAAACCTGTTGACCGTGGCTATCTTACAGATGAGGAGGTTAAGAAAATAATGGACAAGTTTTTTCCTACAAAAAGGCTGGAACAGGTAAGGGATTTATTTATTTTTTCTTGCTTCACAGGATTGTCCTATATCGATTTAAAGGGACTGAAGGCAAGCGACATCAGAATCTCGTTTGACGGGAAGCCGTGGATCATGACGCACCGTCATAAGACAGATACTCCGGTAAACGTACCGCTGCTGAAAATACCGCAGGCGATACTCCAGAAATATGAAGGTCAGCTCCCCAAAGGCCAGTTGCTGCCTGTACTGAGCAATCAAAAACTTAATTCTTACTTAAAAGAGATTGCGGATTTGTGCGGTATAAATAAAAATATTACCTTCCATCTGGCAAGACATATTATTTTTCTTACCCATTGAAAACAAGAAACTTACAAAGACTGTCAACTTAACAGGTAACGATTTAGTAACCAGCGAGCTTCTCCATTCTGCAATATTTTGCATTAATCAAAAGAACGCATTTCTCATGTGCAAAGATAACATTCTTTTTAAAAAGACACGCATCCACAATTTTATTATTTGCTTTTTATATATGGCTTTATCACATCAATACTCCACGCATAGTTTAAATTTGCTTGCGAACCATCAACAAATGTTCCTGATGTTATACCAACGACTTCACCGTATTCATTTATAAGTGCTCCACCACTACTACCGTGGTCTATTAGTGCCGAAATCTGCATTAGATTTTTATCACGCCACTGAGAAATCTCTCCAGATGAGAATGTATTTTCTAGTCCACGAGGACTGCCTATTGCATATACTTTTTCACCTACATTGGGCTTATATTTAGCAATGGGTATAAAATTTGTATTAGAAGCATTCACTCGGAATAGAATGAAGTCCTCTTTCTCACTACTTTTAATAACTTCTGCCACTTTATAGGTTTTATTGTCCCCCGCAAGTTTGATACCTTCTTCACCAATACCTGTACCTTTGAATACATGGTAATTGCTAACAGCCAACCCATACTTATTGATAAAAAATCCAGAACCTTGGTACATATTGTATCCATCTGATGTGAAAACCATAAACACAGCAGTATTGTATTGAGCAAATACTTTTGCTCCTTCAATTTTGCTCTTGTTTTCTCTGTTGCTAACGATAGAAACAGTTGTATTTCGAACTCCATTATCAGAAGCTATTTGTTCAGAATGCTGTGTACCTATAGTATTTTCATTAATTCCTCCATGACCTGATTTATGGGCACAGGAAGTACATAAACAACTGACAGAAAGAAGAATAGTAAGAATTCTATTTGTTTTCATTGTGTTCAAAGATGTTTTTGGGTAGAATGTGAATAAGAAAACGTTGATTCTCTTTTTCGTTGTTCATTTCACGCATAGAATGAGTGTCTAGTTTGCCGTCACCGCTACCCGAAATAAGTATTTCGCAATTGTTGCCGAATGTAATGTTTGAATCTTCAATCCAAAAGCGCATTAGTCCCAATGCTCGTTGATAGCTTAACTCATAATTGTAAAGAAAATTATCTTTTGATGCTTGTCCCTCTATTATAAGAATATATTGATTTTCATTATGATTCTTCAAAAAGTCTCGTATCTCACATCCTGCGGCAGCCAATTGACGTAATTGTGCATCTTTATCGGTAGTTATCATATCTTTCAAATCTGATTTGCCTGCTGGATAGCGCACTTGGATAGTAAGAACATATTTCTTATAATCAGGACGATATTGAAAATAACCCCGACTTAAATCCTTGGTTGATTGTTCCACTTTCTTTATTTCCAGCAGCTGGGTTTCTGTCGCTTCCATTCGTTTGTGCAATAGAACAATAACAAGAATAAATAGAACAAGCATGACAAAGAATAGACTTGTCATAAGGTCCGAATAACTTGTCCAAAAAAATGATTCCTTTTTCTGAGTCATGATTATTGTACTGTAAATTATATTTTATATCAATCAGACTTATTAAGCATTCACATTATGTATAGGAAAGAACATGAACACAATGTTCATAATACCTACAATTGCAATAATAACCAAAGCTATCCAGCCGGATATTTTCATCCAATTAGGTATGGTATCTTGTGTATAATATCTATCTCTATTATCCGATATATCTTTGGGCTTGGTTGATGTCAATGATTGTTTTACAGATTGTGATATATCATTTGCCAACTTGGCATTTGAATGTTCTATCTTCTCAGTAAGTTTGTCAAGTTGGGTCGGAATTACAGAAATCTCCTCCAATTGTTTTGCAACTATCGGCAGATTGGACATTTGAATGCTAAATTGAGTTTTCAAATCAGATGTAAACTGCTCAAACTCCTCTTGTTCAGCCTTTAATATATCCTTAAATATCTCAGTTTGATTCACAAAGTATTTATGAAGTTCATCAACATTTGAAGATGTAGATTCACGAATACTCTGTAATGATTCCTGAAGTGTGCGGTCTGCATCAGCAGTTGTCTTCGCTATTTCTCCTTTATGACGTCCAAAGAAATCTCTAATTTCTTCAAGAATATGGACTTTATCTGCTTGTTCCTGATATAATGTTTCAAAACGATGAATAGCCTGAGTGTATCCTTCAATATCAGTCAAGTACATATTAAACATTTCTAATTTATCTGTACATTGCTGTAACTCTTCAAGTACACGTACATTGGCTTTAGCCATTTTCATAATATCCATGTCATGAACAGCTTTGATAATGTCAGCCTGAATTGCATACGATTGGTTTACTGCATTCAAAGCATTACCAAGGTTAGATGTGTTTTGTGCAAACGTGTTATTGAATTTATTGAGATTACGAACCAAATTATTAAGAGCCTCAGAGGTATTAGAGGGTAATTCCGGAAGAAGTTCAGACTGCATCCATGCTAAAAATGAGTTTTTGCCATCTTCTTCCTTTAGCTTGCATTTCTTAAAAAGCAAAGAGTTGGCTGTTGTAAGAAGTATTCCACAAATTGAAGCCAACATCGCCCATGCAACGCCACTCAGAAGAGAATTAATACCAGAAGCTGCATTTTGTGAAGCATTATTGATTACTCCACCGCTACTACTCATAAGAGTCATTATTGCATTGGATTGTAACAAGTCCCATAATCCCATAATAACCCCTGCCATAGTGCCAGCCAACCCCCAATAAAGAGGAATCGGGGTCTGTACGGCTATGTCATTTTCTACAGAATCACAATGACGATCTACTGCATCTTTCAAAAGTCCAAAATCTATAACAGACCCTGAGTTCTTTTCCAAGTATTTATTGATTGAAGCTATTATTGCTGTAAAAATTCCATTACCATTTCCATAGACTCCATCTACCAAAGATGTTTCTTCGTTGCGTCTTAAACGCCAAGAAGCAGTATCTGTGAATATATTACTAAACTGACGCATCCGCAAGAAATTCTTTACAAAAAAGAATAACTGTACGACTATGATAAGGATAATAATTATTGGTACTATTGCGTGCATATTTTATTTTGTTAAAGTCACTAATGCCTTCTGTTTAACAATCCATTTGTCTCCTAATTGCTCTACTATTCCAGGACGATTGAGAGTCATATTCATTGCTTCTGATTTTGAACATCCATTAAATTCAATAGCTAGTTCCATATAATCGCTGGATTTAATCATTGGCAATGTCGCTATTGGCTCAAATTCGGTAGTTGTTTCTGAGGATTTTACTAAAAAACGTGCATCTCCATCTTTATATTCCAACATCTTTTTAAAATAGCCTGTACCGCCTTCTCCACTGATAACCGTTCCGAAATATCCTATCTTCACCGATTGAATTTTGGTGACGGGGGCTTCTGATGCAGGAACAAGTTTAATAACTGGGTCAGCCGATGCCATACTCTTCATTCTAAATAATTCTTCCTCTAAAGATTGAATTTTTCTTGCTAATGTCGAATAATCTGAATTAGATATAGTTCCATAAGATAAATAGTTGGATCTTGATGTATTATCCTGGTGTCTATATTCACCACATTTGGATTTAAGGGTATCTATATCCTCACGGTGACGATCTAATCTCTGCTTATAATTTCTGGCTTTTATCATGGCTATAACAGCCATAATAAAACTTATAACTCCCAATCCATATCCTATAAGGAATCCCCAAGTATTACAAGATTTATCATTTGCAAATGACTTTATATCAGTCTCTACGTTATTAATTTTTTGCGAGACATCAACTAATTGCGACTCCAAGGTTTTAATCTTTTCTTGCAGATTATTAACAGAGCCAGTTACTGATCCAACGGAGTTATCTGCTGATGTTTCACTCTGCCCTGTATTGTCTTCCTGATTGCCAAACAAACCGCCATCGCAGCTATATAGAGAAAAAGCCATGGACAGCAATAGTGTATATATTATTGATTTACTATGTTTCATGATAATCGCTTATGATTGTTGTAATTCATTGTATATTTCAGCCGATATGGCATTAAGAACTCCTTTTATTGGATAATAGAAAAAAGTTTCTTCTATCATGTCATTAACTTCCGTTTCTTCCCTTCGTTGACTTATTCCTTTTTCAAGGAACGTAAGTAAGTCCTTTTTTGCTGTTTTTTGCGCAATACTAATTGAAGATGTTTTTACTCCAAAATTCTTGTCGAAATTAAATATGGCATTCATATCCACAAGCACAAATTCAAAGAAGTCCTCAACAGCAGTAATGATGCGTTCTTTATAACTATCATCAATTGTTGCATAAGTATCAGTTTTGGTTACTAATCCGGAGCAATCACTTTTAAAAACAATCATTTTGTCCCGGTTATCTTCTACTCCCGTCCCAATGATACCACCTTTACAAGTGGCTTCTTTAGGATTAGAATCTTTTTCAAGTCCTAATAAATCCAGCTCTTTACCGTATGGTTTTTCTAGGACTTTTTCAAACACCAATTTAGTATAATTTGCAAGTAGCTTCGTATCCGTAGTAATTACACGGATAACCTTACTTCCATTTCCGCTGAACGATATATGACGAGGCATACCAAGCCCCAGCAATTTGACAATATGTGCAATATGATATATGATGGCAGTATAGAAAATGATAAACACAATCTTAAAATTTTCATCTTCTTGAAGCAAATAATTGAAGTCTATTGCCTTAACATTAACACCTGCTTTTTGAGGGATTGTATTGTCTTTGAGTCCAAAAAGGAAAGAAGCCATATTCGCAGGATGAGTATTGCTTGCACTATTAAATACACTAATTAAATCCGATAAATTCTTTTCTTCAAGAAGTTTAAGAATTTCATTTTTATGCCAATCCACGATTCCATTATTTTCGTCAAGCTCTGAAAATGAATTTTCAAAGAGTGCGTTTGAAGCAAAACGGAATGATGTTACATAACTGATACTTTTATCTTTTGCAAAAGCTATATCAGTCGTACCTCCTCCGATGTCCACATTGACCAGATCTGTCGCTGTAGAATATCTTTTGAAGAAATACTGGATAGGAGCAGATGATTCGGTCATATATCCCGTAACTCCATTCCCAAAATACTTTTCATAAGCATCATCCCATGTTGATTTGAGTTTTCGGAAACGCTTGGGAGCCATACTAATAGGATAAAACCATGTTATCTTTGTATGTTGTAAATCTCCATTATTAAGCAGAACCTTATTCCTAATGATAAGCATAAGGCATCTTACATAGGATTCCATTACACATAGTTCATCTCCATTCCCCCATTTGATATTATACTTGAAATTATTGTATGGTAATTCTCTTCGTTTATCATAGGTAAATGGTAAATTGACAAGCATAAATGGGTCTATGATGTTTGTCCAATCAACTGTTTTTGCACATGAAAGGACCGTACGTGTAGGGAAACGATAATCTGACTGTCCGATTTCATTAGGGATAAAATCCTTTTCAATAAGTTCGGTTTCTTCTATTAAATCTTCAATTTTGCCATACTCATTTTGGGTCGGAATGAACATCTCACACAATTGTCTATCCTTAATTGTGAAATTGAACACCTCAGGCTTTTCATTTCCTTTTCGGAATTCAATATGGGTGTTTGACGTTCCTAAATCAATGGCAAATTCAAACCGCTCAATATTTCTTTGTTGTCTAAAAATAGGTAGGAGAATGCCAGCATATCCATGATTATTATGAACACGAATAAAGTCAAAATTGGTTCCTTCAAGCAGATAATTATCTGCCTTATTCATAATTTGTTGGTCTTCATTACGACAAGTACGATTCTTAAACTGTAATCTTTCATCACCTTTAAAGAATTGAAAATCAATCCTATTTGTTACAGATTGGATACAGGATACATTAAAAATAGCATCATCTTCGTTGTTGAATTTTACCAATGGCATAATAAAACCAGTAAACTTAAACTCAGTCATGCCACCTTCATTATTCTGTACATCAGCACCCCTATTATTATAGTAAAGGCGCGTGTACTCGATATAACCTATATTGCGAGTTCCTTTTATTGGAATACGAAGGACGACCTTAACACCTGAATTCCCTGCTAAAGCATTCATTTCAAGCATTGGCTTTCCGTCAGGCATATTGGCTCTAACTTCTTCTACCGTGAAATATTCGAACAGTAAAGGTTTAATGGGGAGTATATATGCAAGTTCCTTTTCATCAAGCTTTAAATTGCCATTAAAATAATTTTCCGTATTAAGCGTATGCGGTACTCGAATGATGGTGTCCTCCAAAAAATCACTAATTGTCAAATAAGGGTTTAATGACCCCTCAAAGGGAAGTGTCCTCTTTGATAAATCTGTTTCTGCATCAAAATAAGGAGCAGCATTTAATTTGCCCCATTTGCCTGATGTATATTGGAGATCGCTATATTTATTCCCTGCTTCTACAGGAAGTATCAATGGTTTGATTGCGGTTTCCTTAGTTGTTCTTATTAAAAAATCACTAGTAGAAATTACCGGCTGCGATACTTTCTTGTAGAGAGTATATCCTAATACTTCTACGATGTCATTCTGTTGAATATCAACAACTGATATAGCAGACAGTTCGTCAAGAACAGTCGGGCTTATATTAAGTAGCTCATTCTTTCTCTCTGTATCATTTATAGTTGAAAATGTTTTTGTTAGATACATATCAACTTCGGGAAACAATCCTGCAAAATTCTGTATGCTTTTTCTTAAAGCAAAGAGATATTTCACAAATTCAAAATCTCTCTTAGCTGAATTCAACTTGCAAATGCAACAGAATTCTGATTAATAATTTGTTTAAATTTTTCGTTTGGCGTGAGGTATCCAAGTCTTTTACGAGGTCGATTATTGAGTTTATTTTCAATCCACTTAATC
>OJJD01000125.1_pt1 | contig 79061 bp, 84 predicted proteins | sample 1596011 | NCBI WGS metagenome assembly OJJD01 (sample SAMEA4350113, study PRJEB24818) | metagenome | biome: human; feature: gut; material: faeces | place: Denmark | collected 2013-09 | reverse complement strand
TAACGCAACGTCAAGCAACATTACCCACTCTCAAAATTAGTGTTATAATTAGGTCGCAGTCGGATTGAGCACCCGGCTGTGACCTCTGCATCTGATTGGGAAATTAGATGCGAAACACAAAGAGTACCTCATACCACCTGTCACAGATGCAGCAATGCACCTGCGATTTTCTGCATTCTGCGTTACCTCTCGGAGGTGGCGTATGAAGCAGCAATTTCACCTCATCAACGACGCAATCAAGCAGAACGCTATCAACTACATCCGCCAGTTGCCTGTGGATTCGAAGCGCCCACTGATTCTCGATATCAAAGAGATGACTCGTACACTGGATCAGAACCGCAAGATGTGGCCGCTACTGAAAGACCTGTCCGACCAGGTAATCTGGTTCGGCAATAAGTACGACTCTGACGACTGGAAAGACCTAATCACCGCTATGGTCGCCAAGGCCAAAAAACAAGAGCAGAGAATGGCTCCTGGTCTGGACGGTGGCGTTGTGATGTTCGGTCAGCGTACAAGCAAGATGACCGTTCGGCAGATGGTTGAAGTCATCGAAGCTATCTACTGGTTCGGCACTCAGCAGGGTGTGAAGTTCAGCGAAAAATCCCGTCTTGAAATCGAATGGGCGAAACAGTGGGGTGAGCAACATGGCTAACCTCATCAAGCGCGTCATGAATGGTGGCATTTACAAAGTGCCAGCTCGCGGCAAGCGTAAGCCGGAACCAAACCCTTCAGAGATCCCAACACTTCTCGGTTACACCGCCGGTCTCGTCGATAAGAAATGGCTGCGTCTCGCGGCACGGAGGAAGCACGTATGAGCATCTATCAACGCATAAACGGCGCTGACTGGCGCAATGTCTTTGTCTTCGGAGATCTTCATGGGTGCCACACGCTGCTGATGAATGAGCTCGACAAGGTTTCGTTCGACCCGGCGCGTGATTTGCTGATCTCAGTAGGCGACCTTGTTGACCGCGGCGCGGAAAACGTCGAGTGCCTGGAACTGATTACTATGCCTTGGTTCCGGGCTGTGCGCGGTAACCATGAGCAGATGATGATTGACGGCCTTTCAGAGTACGGAAATGTCAATCACTGGCTGGTAAATGGTGGCGGTTGGTTCTTCAATCTCGACTATGACAAAGAGGTGCTGGCTAAGGCGCTCGTTCACAAAGCGGCTGAGTTGCCGTTGGTCATTGAACTGGTGACCGGTGATAAGAAGATTGTTGTCTGCCACGCCGACTACCCGGCGGGAGTCTATGAGTTCGGAAAGGATATCGACGAAGAGCAGGTGATCTGGAACAGAGAGCGGATCGCCAATTCTCAGGATGGGAATCACCACGAAATAACCGGCGCCGATCTGTTTATCTTCGGTCACACCCCGGCACGTCAGCCACTGAAATACGCCAACCAGATGTACATCGACACTGGCGCCGTTTTCTGCGGAAACCTAACGCTGGTAAAGGTTCAGGGAGAAGGAAATGGCTAAGCAACCGAGGCGACGGTGCAAAATATGCCGTGAGTGGTTTCACCATCGATTCCCAAATGAATGGTGGTGTTGCCCGGAACATGGCGCTGAATATGGAATAATGCTCAGAGAAAAGGAAAAAGTTAAGAATGAGCAGCAGAGAAAGAAGGAAGCCCAGCAAGAAAGACGATCCCTGAAAATCCGCAAGTTAGCCCTCAAGCCAGATAGTTACTTCAAAGCCCAAGCCCAGCAAGCCTTCAACAAGTTCATTCGCCTTCGTGACCATGACCAGCCATGCATCAGCTGCGGAGAAACAAATCCGCCAGACCTTCACGGCGGACAGTGGGATTGTGGACATTTTAAGACGGTTGGCGGTTTTCCTGAACTGAGGTTTGAAGAGCGCAATGCTTACCGACAATGCAAATCATGTAACGCCGGATCCGCAAAGCATGGGGCAAAGGCCGCAACGGTAGCCCAGCAATATGAAGCAACTCTGGTTGAGAGATTTGGACAGGAGTTGGTTGACTGGCTGAATGGCCCGCATGAAATGACCCGATACCGGCGCGAAGACTTCATCCGGATCCGCGATGAGTACCGGCGTAAATGTCGTGAAATGGAAAAGAAACTGGAGGGTGCATGAGTTTATTTCAATGCGAAAACTGCGGTTGCTGTGAAAACACTGCACTAGCAGCTCAGGGATTCAATGGGTATTTCGAGAAGTTATTCGATTGGTCATATGCGCCAGAAAGAAAGGGATTACGACTCTGCAGCGCGTGCGGTCCTGTTAAGTACAGAGATGGTAAAGATACCAGATATGGTAAATGGCACCGCGTATTCCCGCGAGTTTACTTGCCAAAAGGAGAGTTCTTCACCAACAAGCAAGGGAACCTCGAGCACAAGGAAACCGGCAGCGAAGACTATCGGAAATATGCGCTGGAGGAATCATGACATTCGAATCCTACTTTGCTGATCACCTTCGTCTGCGCTGGACACGGTTACGCATCTACCGCCTCCCGGGATCATTCGCCACTGACTACCGGATATTACGCAATTACATCAGTCGCTATAAAACATCAGGAGCAGAAGCATGAAGATAATGCCGATATTCTCAATGGTGAACTTTGTTGATGATGCTCATTTCCGGCGCGTGTGGCGCCACCCAAAAAAGACCATCACCAAAAAACAGCAGGCATGGGTGCATTACATGCTCTCAGTCTGGGGGCGCGTTAATCGTGGTGATGACTCTCCAGCAGGTGCTATCAACGTTATCGGTCGCCTGATGATTCGCAGTCACTGGAGTGAGGATAAAGCCAACCAGATAGAAAGAGTTGTTATGCGGCTTTATGAAGAGGATGGCCTGCGTGGTGATGCTCTCTATCAGAAAGCTCGAGAACTGGTTATTCCTCAATCATCGTTCAGCAACATCATCGCTCTCGCCAAAGAATCAGATGATGCCGCTTTCGTTGAACGCGTGATGATTAAGACACTCCACCGGGAAAGCCCAGTTCGTGACGTAGCTATTAAACGATATTGTGATTGCAACAACACGCAAGACATCGCTCGACGAATTCAATACCACACTGGTGCTGATATTCAATACTGCCGTAAGCGCGTTGTGTGGTGCGAAAACGTCCTTGATGCGGAAATGTTTTACGCAATGAAGCGTGAATTAGAGAAGGAGATTCCAGAAATTGCCGCATAAGTAGAAATGTTTTGTAAATATCTTGATTTCGGGAAATAGAAGTGTATATTTCCATGTATGCTCGGACGTCAACGGCGAAAGAGCGAGGTGGTGAGATAAGCGAGGCGGCGCTCACCACTGAACCGCCTAGTTGGTATCTTCGACGCATCGTCTGGTACTCCAACCATCGCAGGCTGAGAGGTTTGCAAGAGCGTTTCCTTCCCGCGTCCGCGTGAATTGGAAGGTGTAGGTCAGCATTAACATGTCGCCTGATGAAGCTAAAGGCAGAAACCGAAAGGTCGCGACACTTCCCCGGGCTGACTACGATGGGAAGACAGGCCGACACTATTCAAGCCCTTGCAGAAATGCAGGGGCTTTTTGCATTCAGGGTCAGAAGCACAGAGGTTGTGCGATCGGCTGTTAACCGATTGGTCGAAGGTTCGAATCCTTCCTGTCCCGCCAAATACCTACCAGGACCATAAGAGCGAAAGCTCAACGCACTACCCTCATCTTGCCAGCCGCGCCGCTGGCTTTTTTCGAGCACATTACCACCAAGAACCATACCCAACCAACTCATTGCTGAATATCTGTGGCTACGGTGGATTAGTGCGCTTCAAAAAAGAAAACCCGCGCTATGGCGGGCTTCGTGAAAATGGGCGGCAAGAGAGCTGCGTCAACAGCCTCCTGCCTGATCTGCCCACGCCTTAAATCGCGAGCAAACCACGTTACCCAAAAATGTATCCTGGATTTGTTCAAGCGACCATCATCCCTATTCCTAATTTGAACAGATCCCCATGTAGTCAGGTTGGGGGCAGAGCATGATCCGTATGGATAAAATCAGAGAATGGCTCAGTTACTGGTTTGGAGGCCTAACAACTATGGGTGGCGTTCTTTCCCTTAACGACTGGGCAGTAATTATTGGCATCACCTGCACCATAGGCACATTTGGTGTCAATTGGTACTACAAACGCAAAGAGCGAGAGGATCGGCTAAATGGCAATGTCTCCGGCGCTCAGAAATAGCATTATAGCCGCACTCGGAACCGGGTCTGTTAGTATTGCCACGGTAATGGTATCTGGCAAGACGGGCCTAGAAGGTCGCGAGCATTACCCATACAAAGACGTGGTGGGAATTGTTACCGTATGCGATGGCCACACAGGAAACGATATTGTCTGGGGTAAATATTACTCCGACAAAGAGTGTGACGCGCTAACACGAAAAGACATGGCGAGCATCGCCGCTCAGGTTGATCCGCATATCAAAGTGCCAACCACTGAAACCCAGCGAGCTGCAATCTACAGCTTTGCCTACAACGTCGGCGCTACCGCCACCATCAATTCCACTCTGCTGAAGAAACTCAACGCCAAAGACTACGACGGAGCATGCTCTGAGCTTAAGCGTTGGGTATATGCCGGTGGCAAGAAATGGAAAGGTCTGATGAACCGGCGCGATGTTGAATATGAGGTTTGCACCTGGAGTCAGAAATGAGCAGGTTAACCGCAATCATCATTACTCTGCTTGTTCTGGCAGTCTCCTGCTTCTCTTTCTGGCGCATGGGATGGAATGCTCACGCCGACCACATCAATAACATGGCAGCAAAAAAGAAAGAGAAGGCTGAGAAAACCATCGAACCTGTCGAGAAGAAAGCGGCAGAGCAAAAGGACGAAGGTCGTGTCATCTACCGAACCATTACCCGCGATGTGGTGAGATATGTTCAAGATCAGAATCGCACTGTGTGCAAGTTTGATGATGATGCTATCAGGCTGCGCCAGCAAGCAATTGATGCTGCCAACACCATCCCCGGATTTGATGCAGCCACCATGCAAAGCAAGTAACGCCGGAACCGATACAGACTCAGATCTGCAGTCAGATACTGAAACAGCCGAGTGTTTGCGCTCGCTTCGCCTGGATAAATACCGGTGGCAAGCGTACTACCGTGCAATATCGAGGTAAGCGATGAGAAAGCGAGAGCGTGAAATAACATTGCTCTACGGAATATCACTCATACGCGATGACGTTCTCGCCCATCCAGATAAAAAGCTAACGCTGACTGACAGAATCATCACCTTCACTCACCACTTCTTCTACATCGCATCTGCGCTAGTTATCGCAGCGTCAGGATTCGCATTCTTCATCTGGACATCGACATTTCTGTAAGTCGATGCAACACAACAACCGGAGCCAACAATGGCAGAGATTACCGCATTGACAGAATTACAGCAGATGAACCTCGATATCCTTCGCCTGGTTCAGAGTGATACCGCAGCAGCAGAAAAGGCGATCACCTTCGTTAACGGCAGCAAGCTGAACTTTGAGCTATTCAAAGACCAACTGGTACTGGCTGCCGGTGAAGGTACCGCGCTGGCTCGTGCTGAGAAGGCGATCCGCGAAGCTAAAGAAGCTCTCGACCTGTTCACTACCGGAGCATGATATGACCACTGTTGCATGGGACGGTAAGACATTGGCATCTGACACCCAGGCATCAACTGGAGATGTTGTTTGCTCTCTCAGTGAGCAGAAGATTTACACTGCGCCATCATCAGGATGGGAAGTGTACGGAGACAAGATCGTTGCCGTTGGGTGCTCTGGTGATTGCGGCGCTGAAATGGAGCTGCAAGAACTCATGGCGAATGGCCTGACATATGCCACCGAGTTTCTCCCAACCTTCGGATTCTCTGCCATAGCCATTATAGGTCCTGGTCGAGTTTACGTAATTAGTAAAAAAGAAGGCGATACCCGGGCAAATATTTCGCTTCAGGTTGAGCCTTACGCCATAGGTTCTGGTGGATTAATTGCCAGAGCTGCAATGAGGTGCGGAAAAGACGCTCGCGAGGCGGTTCAGGTAGCAATTGAGATGGATTGCTACTCAGGCGGCAATGTCGATTCATTCACCATCAATCAACCAGCATTCCTCATTGTGGAGAAAGATTAAATGCCACTTAAAAAAGGTCGAAGCAAAAAGGTTATCGGTGAAAACATCGCAACAGAAATCAAGTCCGGAAAGAAACCTGACCAGGCAATAGCCATTGCCATGAATAAGGCCGGCAAGAAGAAAAAGAAAGGGAAGTGACTATGAGCAAGCCAGACTGGGAGGCCATAGAAACGGCATACCGAACTGGCTCGCAATCAGTTCGGGAAATAGCCGCGCAATTTGGAATATCCCACGCAGCAATAAGCAAACGCGCCAAGAAAGAATCATGGGATAGAGATCTACAAGCTCGCATTCAGGCAAAGGCTGATGCGTTGGTTACCAAAAGAGAGGTTACCAAAAAGGTTACCACGGAAAAGCTGGTAACCGAGCGTCAGATAGTCGAGGCTAATGCCGAGGTCATTGCTAATGTCCGCATGGAGCATCGCAGCGATATCCGGCGGGCCCGCACGCTTACAAACTCACTTCTTGAAGAGCTTGAGTCTGAGTGCTCCGACGTCGATGCGTTGAACCAACTCGGTGAGTTGCTGAGGCGCGAAGATGATAAGGGAATGGATAAGCTAAATGACCTCTACCACAAGATCATCAGCCTGCCCGGCCGGGTGAAGGCCATGAAAGACCTTGCTGACAGCCTGAAGAATCTTATCGCGCTGGAGCGGCAGGCATATAGCCTAGACGACCCGGACGCCGGGAAGCAATCGCCTATTGGTGATAAATCAGATGATGACCTTACTCGCCGTATTCAGGAGTTGATGCATGGAAAACCTGACACGGGAGCAAAAGCTTGAGCTGATTCAGCTTCTGGAAGAAAAAAAACGCCGACAGATCGTATATCGCTACCGGGACTATTTCGACACCCGCTACGACTGGCAAAAACTATTCATCGAACACACCGCCAACTACTCGCAAGTCGCGCTCATCGCAGCAAACCGAGTTGGCAAGACCGATACGGCTACTTACATCGACGCTATCCATGCCATGGGTGACTACCCGGATGGGTGGAAAGGGCATCAATTCGATCACGCCCCACTTATTTGGTGTCTTGGCTACTCAGGCGAGAAATGCCGCGACCTTCTCCAGACGCCGCTTATTGGACGCAAAACAGATAAGGGATGGGAAGGCGGGTTAATCCCCGGAGAACTGATAATCGGTAGCGAACCGATGACCGGGACACCGAATGCCGTCCGTTCTGTTTATGTGAAGCACAAGTCTGGCGGAGTGGCGAAAGTTCAGTTCTGGTCTTACTCACAAGGTCAGCACGCATTGATGGGTGATGCCGTTGACTGGTTCCACATCGACGAAGAACCAAAAGATCCGACTATTTATCCCCAGGTGCTGACGCGAACCGCAACCGGTGATTCCGGTAATGGTGGGCGTGGCATCCTGACATTTACGCCAGAGAACGGCCGCACAGAGCTGGTTATCCAGTTCATGGATTCGCCTTCATCTGCCCAGCACTGCATGAACGTTGGCTGGGACGACGCGCCGCACCTGAGTGACCGCGTCAAAGAGGAATTGCTCGCATCGTTCCCGCCACACCAGAGAGATATGCGCACCAAGGGCATACCGATGCTGGGGCATGGCAGGATTTATGATGCCAGCGAAGACCTGATCACCTGCGACCCGTTCCCAATCCCCGACCACTGGTTTGTTATCGACGGCATGGACTTCGGCTGGGATCACCCTCAGGCGCACGTCCAGTTAGCCTGGGATAGAGACGAAGATAAGTTCTACCTGACTCGCGCATACAAGGCAAAACAGACATCGCCTGCTGAGGCGTGGTTTGCTACCAAGATGTGGGCAAATGGCATACCTACAGCGTGGCCGCACGATGGTCTGCAAACAGAGAAAGGTTCCGGACTACAGCAGAAATCGTATTACGAAGAGGCTGGCTTTGACATGCTTCCTGACCGCGCTACGTGGGAAGACGGCAGTAACTCAGTAGAAGCTGGCTTGTTCGAGCTGTACGACCTAATGCGCTCCGGACGAATGAAAGTATTTCGTGGGTTGCGTGATTGGTTCGAGGAATACAACTTTTACCACCGTGATGAGAAAGGTCGCATCGTGAAGATCCGCGATGACCTGATGGACGCCACCCGCTACGCATACATGATGCGCCGGTTCTCCATTCGTTACGGTGATATTGGCAGGCCGAAATTCAATGACTACTCAAATTACTCAATACCCTGCGGAGTTGGATGATGGCAGACGATAAAAAGATGGATGACTGGCATCGTAAGGCGCTCTGCAACTTCGACAATGCCTGGTCAGCGACGCAGGATATGCGTGAGCAGATCATCGAGGCGCAACGGTTCGTCAGGGTGTCCGGGGCTCAGTGGGAAGGCAGCACCAATGCTGGCTACTCATTCGATGAGGGGCGCTTTGAGCATTACCCGCGCTTCGAACTGAATAAGATCGCTCGTGAGTGTGACCGGATTATTGGCGAATACCGACAGAACCGTATCAGCGTCAAGTTCAGGCCGAAAGACGGCCAGGCATCTGAGGCGCTGGCCGAGAAGATGAATGGAAAGTTCCGCGCTGACTATCAGGAAACGTCCGGCGGCGAGGCCTGTGATAACGCATTCGATGATGCTGTAACCGGCGGATTCGGTTGCTGGCGCATGTGCGCTGACTACGAAGACGAGATGGACCCGAGCAACGAGCAGCGTCGAGTTAGTCTGCTGCCAGTTTACGACCCGGCAACATGCGTATTCTTCGATCAGGACAGCAAACAGTACGACCGCTCTGATGCGATGTGGGCGATGGAGATGTTCTCCATGACCCCGAAAGCATTTGAGGCTGAATATCCTGATTCAATCGCCGCCAGCCTGAGCAAAGATGACTCCGGCACGCAGTATGACTGGTCTACGCCTGATGCTATCTATGTCGGGCGTTACTACGAAGTGCGGATCGAGAAGGCCAAGCTCAGTGCATGGCGCAATCCTGTCACCGGTGCCACGGCTATCTACGACGATGAGCAGATCAAAGACATCGAGGATGAACTGAAAGACGGTGAATTCGAGATGCTGGGTGAGCGTGAGGTTAAGCGCCGTCGCGTTTACTGCGGGCTCCTGTCCGGCGCTGAGTGGCTGAAAGAGCCTGAGCGAATCCCGGGCGAACACATCCCGCTGATCCCCGTCTACGGTCGCCGGTCATTCGTGGATAACCAGGAGCGCATCGAAGGTCATGCAGCTAAAGCGATGGACGCTCAGCGACTGGAGAACCTGATGGTCTCCATGATTGCTGACAATGCCACGCAGGCTGGCGGTGATGGCATACCGGTAGTGGACGTGGACATGATTCCGGGCCCGCTGTCTGATCACTGGGCAGAGCGAAACAAGAAGCGTCCGGCATACCTGCCAATGGTAAGCCTGAAGAACAAAAACGGCGATATCACGGCGCAGGCGCAGGTCAGTAGTTATACCCCGCCAACGCAAATGCCACCGGCACTGGCTGGCTTGCTGCAATACACCGGCACAGCTATTCAGCAGATCACTGGCGCATCCCAGCTTGAGAACATGCCGAGCAACGTCGCCACTGACACTGTGGACAGCATCTTTAACCGGATGGATACGCAGTCCTATATCTACATGGACAACATGGCGAAATCCATGCGCCGCGCTGGCGTAGTCTGGTTATCTATGGCCCGTGAGGTATACGGAAGCGATACGCCAATGCGCATCGTCAACGAGGACGGCACCGATGACGTAGCGCTGATGAATGGCGCGGTTATCGACCGGCAATCTGGCGAAGAGGTGGCACTCAACGACCTGTCACAGGGCAAATACGAAGTGACGGTTGATGTGGGCCAGTCGTTCTCTACTCGCCGTGATGCCACCGTTAAATCGCTGCTGGATATGCTGTCACTTATCCCTCCTGGCACGCCTAAGCATGACCTCGTCTCCTCCATGATTCTCGACAACATGGACGGTGAGGGCATCGACGACCTGAAAGAGTACAACCGCAACCAACTGTTACTCTCCGGGGTGATCAAACCGCGCACACCGGAAGAACAGCAGATGGTTGAGCAGGCTAAACAGCAGCAAGTCAATCAACCAGATCCAGCAATGGTGCAGGCTCAGGGCGTTCTCATGCAGGGTCAGGCAGAACTGCAGAAAGCGCAGAACGAGCAGGCAGCAATCCAGGTTAAAGCCTTCCAGGCGCAGACTGACGCACAGGTCGCAGCGGCTAACGTCGTGAAGATCCTCGCATCGGCAGACAGCCAGCAGAAGTCCGACATCCGTGAAGCACTGAAATTACTGGGCCAGTTCCAGCAACAGAGTGGAGACAATGCCCGCGCTGACGCTGAACTCGTCCTGAAAGGTCAGGCTCAGGGTCATTCGCAGCGTATGGATGTGGCCAGCGTCCTCCAGAGCGCCGCGCCGCAGCAACCACCACAGCAGCAGTAATTCAACCTATCACGTCATGGCCGTCTTTATGAGGTCGAGCATCCTATTGCCTCCGATGGGCATAAGCATCGAGTAAACAGGGGTATTTATGTACGAACCGGCAGACGATAACGCACCAGAAAACGAACTGGATAACGCATCAGATCAAACCACTGATGATGTTGAGCTGAATAACGACGATGAGTCAGGCGATGAAGGCGACCAGAGCAACGGTGGCAATGATTCAGAAGGCGCTGATGACGATTCGGAACAGGCGTTTTTCTATGGTGACGATGAGCTGGGCTCGCCATCCAGCGAAGAAGGTAAAGATCCGGCACTGGTCAAGCACCTGAGAGGCACGATTAAAGAGAAAGAACGCGAGCTGAAAGAGCTTCGCCGCCAGTCTCAGCAATCAGCACCGCAGCAGCCAGTTATTACTCAACCACCACGCATGCCAAAGCTTGATGACGCCGACATCGAATACGACGAGGCCGTTTATCACGAACGCATGACCAAGTGGGCCGAGGAAAACGGCAAATACCTTGAACAGAAACGCGCCCAGGAGCAGCAGCAAGAACAACTGCAGGCAGTACATCAGCAGAAGGTGGCTAACTATCAGCAGCGCGTAAAAGCGTTGAAGGTGCAGGGCTATCAGGAAGCTGAGCAGGCTGTTCTTGATGATATCCCGCTCGTGATCCAGAACGCCATTCTCCACGAATCGGAAAAGCCGGAGATGGTTGTCCTGGCGCTTGGCCGCAACGCCGATCTCCGCAAACAACTGGCAGAGGCTACCAACCCCGTAGTCATTGGCCGTCTTCTCGAACGAATCGAAGCAAAGGCCCGGATCATGCCAAAAGCAAAAACAACCGCCGCCACCACCCCGGAAGTGAAGGGGAGCAATGGAGTGGTCATCAATAATCTCGACAAATTGAAAGCGAAGGCGCTGGAAACCGGTAACTGGGATCCATATTTCGCCGCCAAGCGCGCTAAAAAATAACCCATCGGAGCGTTAAGAATGTCCAACCAATTAGCAAAAGACCTCGAAATCATGTTCGAAAACTACGTGGAAGGCTTCGAAGCTTCCTGTGTGGTTTCTCGCAACGCCAAGAAGTTCCGCCCGGGCGACACCGCAATGCAGCGCGCCGGTGATGTGCTTTACCGTCCGCAGCACTACCACATGAACGTGGAAGAAGGCCTCGACCTGACCGGCAAGACGCCGACAGATCTGGTACAGCGCCTGGTTCCTTCTGTATTCAAAGAGCCAAAAAACATTCTGTACACGCTGGACGCCCGTGAAATGCGCGACCCTGAGCATAAGACCGAAGCGGGTCGTGCCGCTGGTCAGCGCCTGGCAGCTCAGATCGACTCTGACCTGATCACCATGGTCGGGCAGCGCGCTACTAACGTTGTGGCAATGGCTGATTCCACGACCGGTACGCAGGGTCGCGATCTGTGGAACAGCGCAGCAGGCATTGATGCCATCATGACCTCCATCGGCGTACCGATGGGCATCAACCGTCGCTCCTTCTGGAACCCCTTCAACTACAAAGATCTGGCTGGCGAGCTTGGTCACCGTGCATACGCGCAGGGCGTGACCCTCAGCGCTTACGAAAAGGCGCAGATCCCACCAGTTGCATCGTTCGACAGCTACAAGACCGATGTCTCATGGCGTGCGCCTGATGGTACCGCGACGGCCATTACGCTGGCTGCTGCTCCTGCGCATAAAGTGCAGGCAAAAGATGCGAACGGCATGCCTGTTGATAACCGCCAGGGGACTATCACAGTTTCAGGAGCAGGCCTGCAGGTAGGTGACGCATTCACCATCGCCGGGGTGAACTCTGTACACCAGATCACCAAAGACACGACCGGTCAGCTGCAGACCTTCCGTGTGCTCGCGGTGTCTGGTACCACAGTCACCATTTCGCCTCAAATCCTGCCGCCAAACAACGCAGATGTTGCGAGCCGCCCGTATGCCAACGTTGACGCAAACGCTGCCAACGGCGCTGCGCTGACCATCCTGAACAAGAACCCGGCAGCGGCTAACCTGTTCTGGGCTGACGGTTCTGTGGAACTGATGTTCGGCAAACTGGCATTCCCGACCGGCCAGGGCCCGCAGGTAATGACTGCAACCACTGAGCAGGGCGCGACGCTGATCATGTCCTACGCCTTTGACCACATCAAAGGGTCTACGACTGCGCGTTTCACCACGCTGTACGGCTGCTCTGTTCTGGTACCTGAGTACACCGGCATCGTCATCGCAGGTCAGTAATCACAAGGGGCTTCGGCCCCTCTTTTTTTTGGAGAGCGCAATGTCTCAAGTCATGCTTTATAAGCCGGGGAAGAAGATCACCTGCGGCCCTCACTCGCTGGATTACATCATTGTTGATGAAGACGATGTGGATGAACATCTGGATAAAGGCTGGGTGAAACATCCAGACGATACTGTCCTGCCAGAGCCAGAGCCAGAGCCAGAGCCAGAGCCAGAGCCAACGGCGAAGAAGAAGCCTGGGCCAAAACCAAAGGCGGCAGATGATGGCGAAAACAAAGGGTGATCTGGTACTCAAGGCCCTGCGCAAAGCCGGGATTTACTCCAACGCTACGCTGACCGATGCAGATCCGCAGGCAATTGAAGACGCTGTAAACGACCTCGAAGATATGATGGCGCAGTGGCAGGCCAAAGGCATCGACCTTGGCTATCTGTTCGCTGATGCCGCCAATGATGTCCAGCCGCTTCCTGATGATGACTCCGGCATCCCATCATGGGCCTACGACGGCGTGTCGCTGAAACTGGCGGTGCAGGTCTGCATGGATAACGTCATTCAACCTTCTGATGCCCTTCTTACGGCTGCTGATGGCGCATATCAAACCATCTGCATTGCTCTAACCAAAGTCCCATCGCTTGAGCGTCGCAACGACATGCCGCGCGGTGCTGGCAATAAAAACACGTTCACCTGGAATCGGTTTTACATCGAGGGTGATGATCCAACCACTTGAGGTGTCGAGATGCCGATTCAGCAGTTACCTTTGATGCGTGGAACGGGTAAAGACTACCGCAACGCCGACTACATCGACTATCTGCCGGTGAACATGCTGGCGACACCCAAAGAGGTGCTCAACAGTAGCGGATATTTGCGCTCATTCCCCGGCGTAACGAAGTTATCAGACGTTGCTGGTACATCTAGAGGTGCTGAGTACAACACCTCTCAGAATGCCGTATATCGCGTTATGGGTGGCAAGCTGTACAAAGGCGATTCTTCCGTTGGTGATGTAGTTGGCTCATCCCGCGTATCTCTGGCTCACGGTCGCACGTCTCAGGCTGTTTGTGTGAATGGGAATGTTGTTGAATACCGGTATGACGGAACTACCAAGACGATTGCCAACTGGCCTGTTGATAGCGGATTCACTCAGTACGAACTCGGATCCGCTCGCGATGTAACCCGACTGCGTGGTCGATATGCCTGGGCTAAGGATAACTCAGACTCATGGTTTATCACCGACCTTGAGGATGAATCACACCCTGACCGATACAGCGCTGAGTATCGAGCTGAATCACAGCCTGATGGCATCATCGGAATCGGAACATGGCGCGACTTCATCGTCTGCTTTGGGTCATCAACCATTGAGTATTTTTCGCTAACCGGAACAACTACCGTTGGCGCGGCGCTTTATGTGGCGCAGCCATCCTTAATGGTGCAGAAAGGGATAGCCGGTACATACTGCAAAACTCCATTCGCTGACTCATATGCGTTTATCAGCCACCCGGCAACCGGTGCACCTTCGGTTTACCTGATTGGATCTGGACAGGCATCGCCGATAGCGACAGCAACCATTGAGAAGATTATTCGCTCATACACTGCCGGTGAGTTGGCCACTGGAGTAATGGAGACTTTGCGATTCGATTCCCATGAATTGCTGATTATCCATCTACCGCGGCATGTGCTGGTATACGACGTATCATCAAGCCAGAACGGGCCGCAATGGTGCGTGCTAAAAACTGGTCTTTACGATGATGTCTATCGCGCTATCGATTTCATGTACGAAGGCAACCAAATCACGTGTGGTGACAAGCTGGAAGCGATTAAAGGCCAATTGCAGTTTGATATCAGCAGCCAGTACGAAAAACAGCAGGAGCACCTCCTGTTTACTCCGCTCTTCAAAGCCGACAATGCCCGCGTGTTCGATCTTGAGGTTGAATCATCAACTGGTGTAGCGCAATACGCTGATCGTCTGTTTCTGTCTGCCACCACTGACGGAATCAACTATGGGCGCGAGCAGATGATTGAACAGAACGAGCCATTCGTTTATGACAAGAGAGTTATCTGGAAACGAATTGGACGCATACGCAGAATTATTGGTTTCAAGATGCGGGTAATCACCAAGTCACCAGTAACGCTATCTGGGTGTCAGATAAGGATTGAGTAATGGCAGATCCGTCACTTAATACACCTGTCATTATCCAGGCTACTCGTCTTGACGCCTCAATTCTTCCTCGCAATGTTTTCAGTCAGTCATACCTGCTTTATGTCATCGCTCAGGGTACTGATGTTGGTGCTATTGCAGGTAAGGCCAATGAAGCCGGTCAGGGGGCATATGATGCTCAGGTTAAGAATGATGAGCAGGATGTAACACTTGCCGATCATGAAGGAAGAATTACCGCCAATACCCTTGCTATTCAGCTTCTCGATGTACGACTGACAACGGCAGAAGGGAAGATTGATGCACTGCGCAACGATGTTGATTTCCTTATCGATGAAGTAGCTGATATTGATGCGACGCTTGCCAATCATGAAACGCGGATCACGGCTAACGAAGCGGAACTGGCAAACCATGAGACTCGCATTGATGCTCTGGAATACGCCACGACTCGCAAGAAGTCAGAGGTGGTTTACACTGGCATATCGCAGGTAATACCGACGACTCCGACGAACCTGATTACGATGCTCAAGGCATTGACACCATCATCAGGAACATTAACCCCGTTCTTCAATACAACCACAGATAAGCTGACAGTTTTCAACGAGAACAAGACACTGAATTTCAAGTTGTCGATGATCGGTAGTTACCCTGGCGGCACTACAAACCGGTCAATGCAACTTACCTTCTCCGGTGCTGTACCTGACACGCTGGTAGCCAGCCGTAACGCCGCCACGACAACGGACAACATTCTCTTAGCAACGTTCTTCAGCGTCGATCAAGGCGGTTTCCTTGCCACCAATGGCAGCACCATCACTATTCAGGCCAATGGCGCTGCATTCACTGCTACAACCATCAAGATAATAGCGGAACAGTAATCATGCTCACAAAAATTGATGCTCTCACCGGGCAGGGATTAATGCGCCTGTGGGGTGTGGAATCGTGGGTTGATCCGGGGGCAGATTATTTCCTCTGGAATGGCTGCTGTGTGTTTGCTCTGGTTCCACAGCTTGGGTATTTAGATATTCATATTGCGATGGATAAGAGGCGATGGCATGAGTGTCGCGATGCTGGCGCGGACATTCTGAAACTGTTCGGAATGAACCGGCTGCGTGCCGTCATTCTCACTGACCGACAAAAGGTATGCAACTACGCCAGGCGAATGGGATTCGGTGAACGAACAACAGAAACATTAACAACTACCGACGGGCGCGAAAGCGCCTTTTTTATTATGTGGCGCGAGCCGGGAGAATATCATGGGCGGTGCAATTAAATCAGCCGGCGCTGGAGTCAGTAGTGTTATTGGTGGCATCGGTGCTTATAAGGGAGCAAAAGAGCAATCCAAATACCAGGACCGCGCAATGGGTGCCTCTCGAGAGGGATATCAGAATGCTGTCAACTGGCTCTCTCCTTATGAAGAGGCTGGCCGCACTGGTCTTGCCGGATTGCAGGCAATCGCCGGGCAGCCGATAGACAGAAACAAACTCCTGTCTGATTATTTTAATTCCCAAGAGTATCGGATGCTTAATGATCAGGCTCGCTATCAAGGACTGAATGCAGCGGAAGCAACTGGTGGCCTTGGCTCAACGGCGACCGGAAATATGCTGTCGTCCATCGCTCCAACTCTCGGTCAAAACTATCTTGCGGATATGGAAAATCAGCAACAGAACATGTATGCACAGCTGATGGGGCTGTCTGGTTTTGGTGCGGAAGCGGCCAACGCACTTGGTAACTATGCCATTGGTCAGGGTAACAACATGGCCGGCATGTACCAGCAGAAAGGCCAGATTCAGGCATCAAAAAAGATGATCCCCTGGCAAACAGGTGCGGCAGTAAACCAAAGCGTGGCCAACACGTTTGGCAATCTGTACTCACCACAAGGCTGGCTTGGTGGTGGAGATAGCGGTAGCAGTGGTGGAGGGTTGTTCTAATGGCTCAGTTTGGTGGGTTACAGGGTCTTGGTGGACCTATTGATTACTTCGGAATGGCGACTGCTCCAGCAACGCAGATGCTAAATGATAGCTATCGTAATGACGCCCTTGAGGCGAATACCATGGCTCAGAGGCAACAGACACAACAGGCACATGCCGATCAAATCCGGCGCCAGAGCTTTTATGATGCCATTGGATCAGCAACACCAGATCAGTTACCAGCGCTGCGTCGACAGTTTCCGGAGTTTGCACAGAACATCCAGCAGGAAATTGGCATCCAGAGCGCTGAGCACGCGTCATTTGTTAATGGTGCACTTAATGATATTTCTGTAGCGGCTGCAAGTGGCAACCCTCAGGCAGTGCAGTCTGCTATCCAGAAAAATGGCCCGGCGCTATCAAGTCTCGGAGTTTCTCAGGAACAGGCTGCGCAGTTGTATCAGCAAGATCCGCAGCGTTTTAATAGCCTCCTCAATGCCACTCGCCTTGCAACATTGCCAATGGATAAGCAGTTTGATGTGCAGCAAAAGCAGCAGCAGTTAGATGAAACGGCCCGTAATAACGACCTTGAAAACAGCAGGGTTCTTCGCGGGCAGAATATTGCAGCCGCTAACTCAGCTGCAGATCGCCAGATCAGGTTGATGCAACTCAAGCAGGATGCACTGACCAAGCAAGCCGCTAATGAAACCAATGACCTTAAAAGGCAGGAACTTCAGCAAAAGATTGATGCCAATCAGCAGGCACTGCAAGAAAAGCAACAGCAGAAGAAAATGTCACTGGATTATGCTTCTGAAGCAGCTTCTCTTGCAAGAGAGATAGCCTCAGATAGCAGCTTGGGTGATATTACCGGCTCAATTTCATCAAGAGTGCCAACGCTTTATGATTCAAGTCAGGACTTAATAAATAAAGCAAATAGGCTTCAGTCATTGTTAACTCAGGATAACCTGAAGTTAATGAATGGAGTTCTCACCGATAGAGATATCACTTTTCTTGGAAATATCGCATCTGGACTGAACATAACAGAAAACGGTATCAAAGGAAGTAAAGATGGTGTGCAAAAGCGCCTTAACGCCATCGCTTCAAAACTTGATGACAAGCTGTCAGCAGCTGGATATTCACCACAACAAAAGCAACTTTCCGACGATGAACTAATTAGCAAATATGCTGGAGGGGAATAATGGCCTATAGCCGCGAACAGCTTATGACCGCGCTACGAAATGCTGACGCGGCTGGAGACAACGAAGGGGCTACCAGAATCGCTCAGATTATCAAATCACAAGGGATTCAGACACAGCATCAACCTGAACAGTCATTGATGCAAACGGCTGGTGATTTCCTTACCGGTGGTCAAAGCGCAGGGCAAATTGTTGAACAAGCCGCCAGAGGTATAGCCAATGTTCCTTTTGATGTGCTTCAAGGTGGTGCCAGCCTCATTAATGCTGCATCTCAGGGTCTTGGCGGTCCAAAGATTCTTGATGATGTGTATAGGCCTGTAGATAGACCAACAGATCCGTACGCTCAGGCGGGAGAGACTGTTGGTGGTTATCTGGTTCCATTCGGAACGGCTGCAAAGGCCGCTGGAGTAGCAGAGAAAGCTCCAGGAGTGATCAATGCAGCAAGCAATGCTGGGAATATGGTTGTCGGTTCGTTGGCTGAGGCAGGTAATCAGCAAGGTGATTTTGCAGAAAATACCGCCAAGAACGCTGCTATAAACCTAGGAGCCCAAGGTGTGCTATCTGGCCTAGGTCGATTACTTTCCCCAGGTACGGCGCAGACATTAGGAACAGCAGGAATAAATTCTGCGGATGATGTTTCAAAACTTGCGGGTACATCAGCGGGAAGAAAAGTAATTGCTGGTCAGGCTGGAAGCATTACTGATGATGTAGCAAGGGCCGCTGATATCGCTGGTGTCGATATTAATACATTAACACCCGGCATGAGATCTGGTAGCAGAGGCATGGCTCAGGCTGAAGGCATTCTGGCATCAAAGCCAGGAATAACTCAGGATGCACATGCGCAGGCGTTTAACGAAATCCAAACAAAGTTTAATTCTGCTTTGGATGATCTGGGAGCAGAAGCTGGTAGCGCAGCAGAAAAGAGCGGCACAATTAAGCAGAGGATTCTTTCCGGCATTGATAGCATGAAGGCCTCTGAAAAGTCAGCATGGGATAATGTTCGCTCTACCGCACCAGAAACAAAAGCCAGAATGTCCAATACCAACGCCACCATTCAGGGGGACATTGATGCTGGCATGCCCCTGACTCCAGAAATGAAGCAGTTCGCCGCGGCTTACAACAAAACAGGGAAAAGCGGGATAACATTTGATGCGATGAAGGCGTGGCGCGGGAAACTTGCTGATGCTGAGCAAAAGTACATAAGGTCTGGAGAGGCCAACATGGCAAGGCGTATGGGAGAACTTAGAGACGCAGCAACGGAAGATATGCGCGGCATGGCTCAAAGCGGTGGATTCATCGACCAATGGACTGCTGCGAATGACCTTTCCAAAGCGCGTTTTGCTGCACAAAAACAAGCAGAGACTGCATTAGGTAAGGATCTTGCTACTGATACACTGGTGACAAATGGTGTAAAAGCCCTCCAGAACTCGGCAAAAACTGGATCTGGTAAGTTTCATCAAATGATTGGCGCATTACCTGAATCAGAACGAGCACCGGCAATAGCGTCAATATTGCAGGATGCACTATCCCAAGGAGTTAGAGGTGGGAAATCTGAAGCGTCTGGCATTTCACACATAGCGTCAATTTTAACTCCACAAAATATTGCCGCCATTAGTAAGCACTCAAAGGATATTGGGCGCATTGCCAGCGCTTATGGAGATTTAGCAAGGGCAGCAACAAAACCACTTCGCTATATTGAAAATACAGGTCGGTCTGTTCCTGCGATTAACGCTCTTGAGCAGGGATTACCAAAGGCGGCTCAGGTAGTTCTTAATGCGATAGGTAACTCAACGTCTGGTGCCATTGTTGGTACCACTGGAGGTGGATTTGCTGGCGGCGTTATAGGGGCGGTTGCAGGTTCAGTGGCGAAAGGGGCAATTGAAAAACTGGCAGCATCTCGCAGTGGGCGTTACGCCATAGAAAAGGCCATTCAGGAAGCGGCAAAGGCAGCGCGATCTGGAGCAAGCAAAGAGGCGATAGCCGCAGCGGAGAGAAGATTTTTATCCAACACCGCCGCAGTGAAGGCCATTAGAGATACGATTGGAAATGAGGAATTCCAGCGCTTAGCTAGGGCCGGTATTGTCGCATCGCTAAGCGGGATGGGTCAGGATTAGTTAGTTGTCCACGGATGGATTAATCTTGTCCCTGGTAGATACGGCGATCGTTCCTACATTTTTTAACCAAGACTTGATGAAAGAAATATCATCTGCAAACCCATGAACATCTTCATTTTCTAGCCTATCTACACGCTTTCCTAGGCCATCAACATAATCATCTAAGGTGGAAAGAGAGATAGAAAGTTTCTCTTTATCATTTTTCAACGAAGATTTAAGAACTTCATTTTCATTCTTAAGTTCTGCCACCTTATTTTTTAAAGAAGCGATCTGGTATTGCACCACGATGAGTGCGATAGCTATCACGATAACTGTTGTAAACATTGCCACCTCCAGATTTCCGTAGATTACTTACTAATCCTTTTTTCAATGGCCGCAATTATTGCTTTTCCTGATGTTTCAGGGGATTTTGTAGCTATATAAGACGAAAAAATCATGTCAGTCATTCTTTCATAGCTGACTATTTCCCATTTAGCTAATGCATTGGACAGCTTGTGGTTGTCATTAGTTAGTGTGCTTATGGAATTTTTGAGATGTTTGTTCTCTTCCATTAATCGCTCAATCTTTGCATCAATTCCATGCTGTCGATCTAATGCTTTAACCCGTTTTTTGAGGGCAACTAATTCTGCATAGAATGCGCAGCAGGCTATGCCAAGCACGAATACGATTACTTCTAACACACAGACCTCCTTGGTTTTTCCTAACTCTATCACGGAGTAATCACAACGTTAACCACAGCTCGGCATAGTCCTGGCTTTTTTGTACCTGCAATAAACCACCGCGCATCACACGCGCACGTTATAATCCTAGAGCCTACAGAAAGCTGAGCCTGAGAGTTGCCGTTATAGGTGGCGACCTCTCTAGGAGGCGGCTTCTCTGTGTGACAGGCTCTGCTTTCTATAGGCAAATCGCAATGACATATCCAACCGTATCAGTAAACGGCGTTTCCGTTCGTCTTGATGATGAGGGACGCTACAACCTTAATGATCTTCATGCAGCTGCAGTGGCTGAAGGTAAAGCCACTGAATCCCAGCGCCCAAGTAACTTCCTCAAAAGCGTACAGGTTAAGCGATTCGTGAGTGAACTAACCAAAGCTACGAAAATAGCTTCGGTTAAAGTCATTAAGGGCGGCACTCAACCAGGCATTTGGGGGCTTGAATTGGTGGCTATTCGATATGCCGCGTGGCTTAGCGTAGAATTTGAAATCAAAGTCTACCAAACGTTCCAGATGATGGTTAGAAATGGATTTGATGCCATGTCTCGCCTGAACAAAATTGACCACATCATCAATACCGAAACTAAACAGATCAGCCAGTGCGCCAGTCAGATGGCGAAGTGGGGTATTGGAGGCAGAAAGCAGTTACTACACGCTTATCGAGAACGTGCTGCTGATGAAGTGCAGATGTACTTGCCGGGCATCGCGTGAAGAAATGCCCGGTTCGCCGGGCTATTTTTTTCGATAGTGATCTTTCAACTTTTCGAATACTAATTTTTGAATCTCTCTGGATACGATGTCAGCTTCTCGCTCCGCATCATCCCTGTATCCGATTACTGGAGTAGGCTTTTCAAGTGAATAAGCCACTATCTGCACTAGCTCTGCATTTAGTGACCTTCCATTTGCCTTTGCCCTCTGCTTAACCTTTTCTTTCAGCTCGTAGGGTAGCCTGAGGTTAAATTGCGGGTCATCTCTTCCCATTTTTGATGCCTCACTTTTGTAAGTGGATCGGCATCATATGATCTACTGGTTGTATCCACAATAAGACCACCGTGGTCCTATGTTAATGATTAATCACAATTTACCGCAGCTCGACTGTGGGGATTACTTGCGCCTGGAGCAAAGTTAAATGTCAGACATCACCGCTAATGTCGTTGTAAGCATGCCATCACAGTTGTTCACTATGCCTCGGTCATTCAAGGCTGTTGCTAACGGTAAAATTTATATCGGCCAGATTGATACTGATCCTGTAAATCCAGCAAACCAGATTCCTGTTTATCTCGAAAACGAAGATGGAAGTCATGTTCAAGTCTCTCAGCCAATCGTAATCAACGCAGGGGGGTATCCGGTATATAACGGACAGATTGCAAAGTTCGTTACCGTACAAGGCCATTCAATGGCGGTTTACGATGCTTATAATGCTCAGCAATTTTACTATCCAAACGTGTTGAAGTATGACCCTGACCAATTAAGACAAGAGCTAGCGGGTCCAAATGGATATCTTCTAATCCCGTCGATGGATCAGCATATTAAAATCCAGCAGTGGAGAGAAGATGGCGACATTCGCGGATGGGGTGCTATTGATGGAGGGTTCAACGATGCTGCTGTATCCGCTGCATTAGACTCTGAATCTCCTAGCGTTAAACTTGGTGGCGTCGGATTCGTTTCAAAACTTAGCTCACCTATTAACCACAAAAGTAATAAAGTGATGCATAGCGGGTCATTAAACTTTCAATTTGATGGAGGAACTCAGCAAGAGAAATCCGGGATACTTATGGCTAACATCGCTAATGCCAAAGTGATTGATGTTGATATAACCGGCACCCTGGATGGAGGCATTCGTGGGTACGGTGGCAGCAATATCGTTATTGACGGAGTGAGTGTTCACGACATCGGGGTTTCAGCATTGACTGGCGAGTGCGGCATGGGTATCTGGTTTGGAGACTACGCACACTATGAGAATCAAACTGACGGACTATTAATCCAAAATTGCCGCATTAACAATATTGGCGGTGTAGGCATCATGCGCGGTGATGGTATTGGTGTTTATAACGCCAAGAACTTTAAGATTCGTCACAATAATATTGTTTCAGTTAACCGCATGGGTATCTCTGCCGGGAGTGACTGCATCCACTTTAAGATAAACGACAATCATACTTATGACACATTACTTGCTGGAATAGATATTGAGCCAGACTCTATTTACACATCTTCAAATTTCAAGATTTACAACAACGATGTGTTCGGATTTGCCTCCAGATATTTCACGCAGGGGGCAGGTGTCGGTCAGACTTTTGGTATAGACGTTCATGCCAACACGTCATATGGTAAGGTGTATAAAAATACATTATCTGCAGGACAGTATGGAACCGAAGCCTTCCACATAGGAAATAATGCAGATGAGATTGAGGTTACAGATAACGATCTGATCGGCGGCGCTGTTGTAATCCCATTGTTCATCAAGACATTTGATGGTAGTGGTAGTAAACGCATCAAGATAAATAGGAATAGGGCAAAAAGTACGTGTATTTCATTTGCAGATGTTGCCATGTCGGAAGATGTTTACATTTCTGAAAATGTATTCTCCGGGAACAGCTCAGCGGATAGCTACTTCCTAAGAGTAGCAACCACGTTAGGGCTTAATGTTGACTACAACAGGTCCAGCAACACAACAAACTTCATTAAGTCTGGTGACGCTGGTACCACATCAAATGTGAAGGTCACTAATAATAACATCTCTACCCTTTCAGATGGTATAGACATGCTAACATCTGGATCAATGAGTGGGATTGTTTTTTCAGCAAATACCATTTTATGCCCATCTGCTAACAAAGGAATTTCACTTGAAGTAACAGGTTCAGGTTCTATTTCTGATATTAGATTGCCAGATAATGTAATTTACAACGCGACAACAAAAATATATGTAACACCGTCAGCAACAGGGTGGGGTATGTTAACTAAAAATAGCCGAGCAGATCTACCATGGGTTCAAAATGGAACCCAGCTATTCGAACTATCAAGAAATAGAGTCACACAGTTTCTTAACAATGCTTGGTATGATGGTTAGGTAACCTGCTATAAAAACTGCGATACCACAAATTTAATGGTATCGCAGTTTTTCATCTTATTTTTGATATGATCTTTCTGGCGAGTTTTTGTGATGGAATCTCAATTGTTTCATACATTATTCTTGCCGCAAAAACAGTAATCAAAATGATGACTGAGAACTTAGTAAAACCATTCTGCCAAAAAACAACAAAATATTTTTGGCTTAATAATTCGATAATTATTGGGTGTATTAGATATATTGAGAATGAAATTGCTCCAACTTTTACAAGATTTGGAAATTCAAAAGAAACCCCAGACTTCTCCAGTAGCGATAAAGAGGTTACAAGACCAAAGCAAGGTATCGCCCACTGCATTTCACCCATCCACATTGAAGGTGACAACATTCCCCAGACTGATATTACGGCAACTATCGGAGCTAACATTTTAATTGCTTTGTTTAAAAGTTTGTTGTTGGTTTTTGTATTGCTATAAATAAACTCAGCAAGCATCCCTAATATAAAGTTTATTATTATTGGGTTTGTTATGAAAATAATACTAGCAAATATTCCACCACCATCAAATGCTATTGTGTGTGGATTTACCCCAATCGATCCAAATAAATAATAATTGCCAAATATAATTAATGATGACAGGATTAACGAGCATATTACTGCTCTATATTTTTGGCTTAATGACATTGATACAAGAAAGCAAAAATAAAAGAACAACTCATAACTAAGTGTCCATGCAACTAAGAGTATACTATACCCGTAATATGGACCTGCGGCGTGAGAGTTTAATGGTATAAGTATTAATGATTTTACTACATCCATTAATCTATAATTTTCATTCAATAAAAAAAGCAGCATTGCAAAAGAAAATATGTATGGAGGATATATTCTAAACAATCTTTTAATGCTAAATTCTAAAGGAGACTCCTTCCTTCTTGTTGATAGTGATATAATGAATCCGCTTATCACAAAAAAAAGGTATACTCCTACTTCTCCATTTGAAAACATTAAGTCGCCAAGATTTTTTTGCTCATAAACAGATAAATTGTATCTTATGTGAAATGAAACAACAATTAATGCTGCAATCCCGCGCATTATTTGTATTGAATTTAGCCTAGTGGCTACCATCGTTTTCTCCTTATAAAAATATAAAGTATAAATTTGAATGTATTCTAGTGTTATCTCAATCCAGTATCAATCCAGTCAGCCCACCACTGCATCATCTCTCGTCGCTTATCCATGTATTGAGCATGGTTGTATATGCCGCGTATAGAACCGCTGTTAGCATGTGCTAGTTGTTTCTCAATGGCATCTGCTGGCCACTCGTTCTCGTTCATTATTGTGCTGAACTGGTGCCGGAAACCGTGGCCACTTGCCATACCTTCATAGCCAATCTGGCGAATAACCAGCAACACAGCGTTTTCACTGATCGGCTTTGTTTTGTCATTACGTCCGGCGAACACGAAGCTTGATATAGGCTGCGTTACCGGCCTTAGCATTTCAAGAAGAGAGGCAACTTGATCTGACATCGGTACAAGGTGAGGTCTGCGCCCCTTCATCACCTCTTCGGCGATCGTAATCGTCCTAGTTTCAAAGTCGACGTTCGACCATTGCATAGACCGGAGTTCTTTAGTCCTGAGCACGGTGTATTGCAATACCTGAGTAGCAATCTTCGATACGATGCTTCCAGAGAAACCAGCCAGCGCCTTATTGAAGGCCGGTATCTGGTCTGCAGGAAGGAACGGGTAGTTCTTCTTCCGGTATCCCTTCATGGCATCAGCAAGGTCAGGAGCTGGGTTATACTTCGCTCGACCGGTAACTATCGCGTACCTGAATACCTCCCCGCACCTCCGCCTAGCCTTATTAGCCCGCTCCATTGCCCCGCGGTCTTCGAACCTGCGGATCACTTCCAGTATCTGCATTGGTTCTATCTCGTTAATCTCCATCCCCCCAATCAACGGCAGAATGTCATCCTGGAACATTCGTGACAGTTCTGTGCTGTATACCTCGGACCATACCTGCTTTTTGTGCTCGTACCATTCCTGGTATATAGAGCCGAACGAGTTGTCTTTGACTGACAGCTTTTTGGCCTTTATCGGATCGACACCGACAGACACATCCTTTTTGGCAATCCACGCTTTGTCTCTGGCTTCCTGCAATGACATGAGCGGGTATTTGCCTATCGTCAGCACCTTCTCTTTACCATCGATCTTATAACGCAGTTGCCAGACTTTCTTTCCTGTAACCGGAACATAAAGGTACAGCCCGTTGCTGTCGAGCATCCGGTACGGTTTATCTTTAGGCTTTGCCGCGTCGATCTGCTTGATAGTGAGCATGGGTAAAATTCCGGTGGGTAAAATTATTTACTCGTTTTTTACCCGCAGATGTATGCGGCTGTCAACGTTCCATTGCGAACTATGGCGAACTGGTATTTTATTGAGAGCTTGCTGTGTAAGGGATTTTGCGAACTAGTGCGGAGAGTGGCGAACTGTGAAATGGTGTCCCCTGCAGGAATCGAACCTGCAACTAGCCCTTAGGAGGGGCTCGTTATATCCATTTAACTAAGGGGGCGAAGCGGCACGAGTATAGCGTTTTTTACTCACAACGGTAAGTCTCAGGCCGCCCGACTGCTCAAACAGTCACCATTCAGGCCTGTTTTTTCTGGTTTTTCTGCTTTTGCTCATCACGCTTTGCTTGCAACCTGGCTTCTTCCTTGCGTTTGTTGCTCATATCATTGCGGATCTGCGCATGGCTCATCAGCGCGAAAATAAACGTTCCGCCACAGATATTCCCGGCGAGCGTTGGTAGCGCAAAGGGCCAGAAAAAATCACTCCAGTGCAGCGTGCCATTAAAGACCAAATAGAGAATTTCCACCGAGCCGACGACGATATGCGTGGTATCACCTAACGCAATCAGCCAGGTCATCAGAATAATGACCACAATTTTTGCCGCCCCGGCAGCTGGAAACATCCACACCATGGTGGCAATTAACCAGCCGGAAATGATGGCGTTGGAAAACATCTCTGTTGGCGTATTTTTCATCACATCCATACCAATTTTGACAAAAGCATCGCGGGTCTCTTCATCAAAAATCGGCATATGTTCAAACGCCCATGCGGCAACCCCGGTGCCAATAATATTACCCAGCAGAACCACGCTCCACAGGCGCATCAACAGGCCAAAATTGCCGAGGGTAGGGTTTTGCATCACCGGCAGTACAGCGGTGACGGTATTTTCGGTAAAGAGTTGCTGGCGGGCCATAATGACAATAATAAAGCCGAAGGTATAACCGAGGTTCTCGAGTAAAAATCCCCCTGGCACGCCTTCCAGCTGTACGTGAAAAATCCCTTTAGCCAGCAATGAGGCGCCCATCGACAGTCCTGCTGCGATGGCTGACCACAGTAGCGCCATCGCGTCACGCTCCATCTCTTTCTCTCCATCCTGGCGAATATGTTCATGGATTGCCATGGCGCGGGAGGGGAGTCTGTCCTCATCAAGCTCTATCTTTGTCCCTGTTAGCTTTTCATCGCTTTCCACCTCGAGCTCGTCGCTGTGTCGATCGATCTTATCTTTCTTGATGTCATTCATAGCCTAATCCTGAATAAGCACGTATTGCTAAAGCGTAGCGGCTTTTGTCCGAAAATCAGCGGGAGAAAGTCTGAGATAGCAAAAATAGTAACGTTTGTTTTTATCGGGTTAGTTAGAATAGAACCGCCGCGGAGTGCGCATTACCAGGCTATGATCAAATCAGTAAGACAGGGTATATAGACATCATTTGACGTGCTGTTACAATCGCTCACATCTAAACAGGCGGATACGTCATCGTTCCGTCATGGATGGCAATCAGCGATAGCCATAAAACACAGGGAGACACTTATGAAGCTTCGCCTGTCGGCGCTTGCGCTGGGAACCACACTTTTGGTGGGGTGTGCGAGCTCCGGTACTGAACAGCAGGGGCGTTCGGATCCATTTGAAGGGTTCAACCGCACCATGTACAACTTCAACTTTAATGTTTTAGATCCATACGTTGTTAGACCCGTAGCTGTTGCCTGGCGAGATTATGTTCCGCAGCCAGCGCGTAATGGTTTAAGCAACTTTACGGGGAACCTTGAAGAGCCGGCCGTCATGGTCAACTATTTCCTGCAAGGCGATCCTTATCAGGGGATGGTGCACTTTACCCGTTTCTTCCTGAATACCCTGTTAGGTATGGGCGGCTTTATCGATGTGGCTGGTATGGCTAATCCGAAGTTGCAGCGCGTTGAACCACACCGCTTTGGCAGTACGTTAGGCCACTATGATGTTGGTTACGGACCGTATATGCAGCTTCCATTCTACGGTAGTTTCACGCTGCGTGATGACGGCGGCGATATGGTCGATACCCTGTATCCGGTACTGTCCTGGCTGACCTGGCCGTTGTCGATAGGCAAATGGACGGTTGAAGGGATTGAAACTCGCGCGCAATTGCTCGACTCTGATGGTCTGCTGCGTCAGTCTTCTGATCCTTACATCATGGTGCGTGAAGCTTACTTCCAGCGTCATGACTTTATTGCGAACGGCGGGAAACTCAAACCAGAAGAAAACCCGAACGCGAAAGATATTCAGGATGATTTAAAAGAGATCGATTCTGAGTAAGGAATTGGGCAAATAAAAAGGTGAGCTAAAAAGCTCACCTTTTTTACGTCTGAAGAAAATCAGAATGCGTAGTTGAAGTTTGTACCAAACAGCCAGGCTTTACCTTCAGAGTCGAAAGTATATTTGCCTTCTTGCACTGTTACTTTTTGTCCGTGCATGTAAGACACACCGACGTCGATAGAGGCATCGTCATTGAACGCATAAGTTGTACCTGCACTCAACCACAGGCGATCCTGATCCGGAATCGAGATGGAACGCTTACTTGCTGGAACCGGGCTATCGTCATAAGCAATACCGGTACGGAACGTCCAGCTTTTATCCATATAGTAAGTCGTACCCAATGCAATGCGGTAAGAATCTTTGAAGCCTTCTTCTTTATAGAACAGTGTCTGTCCATTGGAACCTGTGGCTTTCAGCTCCTGGAACTGACTCCAGCTGGTATAGGCCATGCTGTAGTGGATAGCCCACTGTGGTGCAATACGGTTATAACCTGACAATTCCCACATTTCAGGAAGGTTAAGTGTCAGAGAACCCGGGACAGTGGCATTGGTCGTTCCCCATGGGAATGTAGTGCCAGCGCCAGGTATAGCATTCGCCTGGGTACGGATGCCACTCTTATAATCGCCATCAAAATCAATTTTAACTTCAGAACGGTACGTTAAACCATAACGGTTATTTTTATCCAGTTCGTACAGAATCCCGGCGTTCCAACCGTAGCCCCATTCGTCCCCTTTCAGGCTGGCAATTTTGTTGCTGACCTTCGGTAATGCAGCCGTCTGCTCGCCAGAATAACGTTCAATTTTTGCATCAGCATAAACGGCGTTAAAACCGAGACCGAAGCTCCAGCTATCATTCAGACGGTAGGCGCCGCTCAGGTTAAGGTTGACCGTTTTAAGGTCGGTCTTACCGCCGTATTCACCGACGATGTAGCTGTCGTTAAATTCGGTAGCCAGGCCATAGTTTGAGGTAACGGAAGCACCCCAACCAAACTGTTCGTTGATAGGCATCACGAAGTGAGCATTGGGAACCCACGCCGTAGGCGCGATGTTGTCCGCATCAGTGCTGCGTCCGGTGTATGGCGATTTACCGGAAATATTAACGTCTGGATCGATATACACCGCACCTGCTGAGAAAGTAGGGCGATCGAACATCATAATCAGTGCCGGGTTACGACTGGCGTTACCTGCATCATCTGCAATTGCGCCTTCACCCGAATATGCCCGGCCAAGGCCAGAGGAAGAAAATTCGTTTAACTGAAAGCCTGCAGACCAGGCCTGTGTGGAGATAATTGCCACTGCGACTGCGAGAGCAGACTTTGTAAACAGGGTTTTCTGGCTCATGACCATAACCTCATAGATTTATTTTTATACAAACAATGTTACATGCCGTAACAGGAGCGCGAAGTGTAGGGTCTGAGGTACGACTTAGAAATCAGACCAGTGGCGTGAGTATAGGTCGGACCAGCTGGAATGTTGCAAGTATGTTTATAAATATTTTCAAATTTGATCAGAGAAACGCGATCCAGCTGGCAAAATTGCGGGGGTGCGCACTCACCTGTTTGGGCGATTTTTGTTTTAGATCATTTTTAAGTGTGATTTCGGTCACTTATCGCATTTCATACAATTAACGACTGGAGAGGCGAATAATGGGAGCGTAAAATATCCCTATCGTTTATCTGGCACCTCAGGTGCGAATACAGAGGAAATCTACAATGAGTAAATGCAGTGCTGATGAAACCCCGGTTTGCTGCTGTATGGATGTTGGCACCATCATGGACAACTCCGATTGCACCGCGTCCTACAGCCGTGTGTTCGCGAACCGCGCAGAGGCAGAAGAAACGCTGGCCGCTCTGACTGAAAAGGCGCGTGGCGTGGAATCTGAGCCTTGCCAAATCACCTCGACCTTTACTGAAGAGTCAGAAGGTGTGCGTCTGGATATCGACTTTGTTTTTGCCTGTGAAGCTGAAACGCTGATCTTCCAGCTGGGCCTGCGTTAATCCCCCTCTGCAAAAGCCCTTGCTATCTGATAGCAAGGGCTTTTTCGTAACTGTCAGTGATTATTCACTGTGTCTTAGCTCCCACTTTCTTTTCTCTCCGCTTGGCTAAATGTAAAAAATTGGTTAAGACTATGATCAGGTCAGACCACTTATTTTATTTTTTACAGGGGAGTGTTATGAGTCAGGCTTTACCGCTGGTTACCCGCCAGGGCGACCGTATTGCCATTGTAAGTGGATTGCGTACGCCATTTGCTCGTCAGGCTACCGCGTTTCATGGCATTCCCGCCGTTGATTTAGGAAAAATGGTCGTCGGTGAGCTGCTGGCGCGCAGCGAAATACCTGCTGATGTGATTGAGCAACTGGTTTTTGGTCAGGTGGTGCAAATGCCTGAAGCGCCAAATATTGCTCGTGAAATCGTGCTGGGAACCGGCATGAATGTGCATACGGATGCCTATAGCGTAAGCCGAGCCTGCGCGACCAGTTTTCAGGCAGTGGCGAATGTCGCGGAAAGCCTGATGGCGGGGTCTATTCGTGCGGGAATTGCGGGTGGTGCGGACTCATCGTCAGTCTTGCCTATTGGCGTTAGTAAAAAGCTGGCGCGGGTGCTGGTGGATGTCAATAAGGCCCGGACAACCGGTCAACGCCTTAAACTCTTTTCCCGACTGCGTTTACGTGACCTGATGCCTGTGCCGCCAGCCGTCGCCGAGTATTCCACTGGTTTGCGTATGGGGGATACGGCTGAGCAAATGGCCAAAACCTATGGTATTACCCGAGAACAGCAGGATGCTCTGGCGCACCGCTCTCATCAGCGTGCCGCTCAGGCGTGGGCTGAAGGAAAGCTGGCAGATGAGGTAATGACTACCTACGCGCCACCGTTTAAAGATCCTTTTTCAGAAGATAACAATATTCGCGGTAACTCTACGCTGGCCGATTACGCCAAACTACGTCCGGCGTTTGACCGCAAGCACGGCACTGTCACCGCAGCAAACAGTACCCCGCTAACGGACGGCGCAGCCGCCGTGATCATGATGACGGAGTCGCGTGCGAAAGAGTTGGGGCTGGTGCCGCTGGGATACCTGCGTAGTTTTGCTTTTACCGCCATCGATGTCTGGCAGGACATGCTGCTGGGACCAGCGTGGTCAACGCCGCTAGCCCTGGAGAGAGCGGGTCTGACGATGGCAGATTTAACCCTGATCGACATGCATGAAGCTTTTGCCGCACAAACGCTGGCGAATCTTCAGTTGTTGGGTAGCGAACGTTTTGCCCGCGATGTGCTGGGCAGAGCACATGCCACTGGCGAAGTTGATGACAGTAAATTTAACGTGCTGGGTGGATCGATTGCCTATGGACACCCCTTCGCCGCTACCGGTGCGCGCATGATCACCCAAACCCTACATGAGTTACGACGTCGTGGCGGTGGTTTTGGTTTAGTGACCGCCTGTGCAGCTGGTGGTTTGGGTGCAGCCATGGTTCTGGAGGCGGAATAATGGAAATGGCATCGGCTTTTACACTAAACGTACGTCTGGATAACGTTGCTGTTGTCACCATTGATGTGCCCGGAGAGAAAATGAACACCCTGAAAGCGGAGTTTGCTTCTCAGGTACGGGCCATTCTGAAACAAATCCGCGATAACAAAGCATTGCGCGGCGTGGTGTTTATTTCGGCTAAACCCGATAACTTCATTGCCGGGGCGGATATCAACATGATTGGTAGTTGTCGTAGCGCGCAGGAAGCCGAAACGCTGGCCCGTCAGGGGCAGCAGATGATGGCGGAAATTAATGCCTTGCCGATCCCGGTTATCGCCGCGATTCATGGCGCATGCCTCGGCGGTGGCCTGGAGATGGCACTGGCGTGCCACAACCGTATTTGTACCGATGATGTTAAAACCGTTCTGGGTTTACCGGAAGTACAACTTGGCTTGTTGCCCGGCTCCGGTGGTACGCAGCGGCTGCCGCGCCTGATTGGCGTCAGTACCGCACTGGATATGATCCTCACCGGAAAACAATTACGCGCAAAACAGGCGCTGAAAGTTGGTTTAGTGGATGAAGTTGTACCGCATTCCATTTTGCTGGAAGCGGCCGTAGAACTGGCTAAAAAGGACAGTTCTGCGCATCGAACACTGCCCGTGAGAGAGCGAGTGTTGGCGGGGCCGCTGGGGCGGGCGCTGTTGTTCCGCATGGCCAGTAAAAAGACGGTGCAAAAAACGCAAGGTAACTACCCTGCAACAGAACGTATCCTTGAGGTCATCGAAACCGGGCTAGCGCAAGGCAGCAGTAGCGGTTACGACGCTGAGGCCAGTGCGTTTGGTGAGCTGGCGATGACATCCCAGTCTCAGGCGTTACGGCACATCTTTTTTGCCAACACCGATGTGAAAAAAGATCCCGGAAGTGATGCGAAACCTGGCCCGCTAAACAGCGTAGGTATTTTGGGCGGCGGTCTGATGGGCGGTGGTATTGCCTACGTGACGGCCTGTAAAGGCGGCTTGCCTGTGCGCATCAAAGATATAAACGCTAAGGGAATCAACCACGCGCTGAAGTACAGCTGGGATCAGCTTGAAACGAAGGTTCGCCGCCGTCATATCAAAGCCAGCGAACGCGATAAACAACTGGCGCTGATTTCGGGAACGATCGACTACCGTGGCTTTGCGCATCGCGATCTAATTATTGAAGCCGTGTTTGAAGATCTGTCGCTAAAACAAAGGATGGTGGCAGAAGTTGAGCAAAATTGCGCACCTCATACCATTTTTGCTTCTAACACCTCATCTTTGCCCATTAGCGATATTGCTGCGAACGCTGCAAGGCCCGAACAAGTGATTGGTTTACACTTTTTTAGTCCGGTGGAAAAAATGCCGTTGGTCGAAGTGATCCCGCATGCCACGACCTCTGAGCAGACAATTGCAACTACCGTTAAGTTAGCGAAAAAACAGGGTAAAACGCCGATAGTGGTCAGAGATAAGGCCGGCTTTTACGTTAACCGCATTTTAGCGCCTTATATTAACGAAGCGATTCGTATGTTGACCGAAGGCGAGCGGGTCGAAACCATAGACGCCGCGCTGGTTAAGTTTGGTTTTCCAGTTGGGCCAATCCAACTTTTGGATGAGGTTGGAATTGATACGGGCACTAAAATTATACCAGTGCTTGAGGCTGCATATGGAGAACGTTTTAGCGCGCCTGCAAATGTTGTTGCTTCAATTTTGAATGACGATCGCAAAGGTAGAAAAAATGGTCGGGGTTTCTATCTTTATGGTGCGAAAGGGCGTAAAAGCAAAAAACAGGTCGACCCTGCAATTTATACGCTTATTGGCGTCCAGGGTCAGGGCCGACTTTCCGCCGCGCAGGTAGCAGAGCGGTGCGTTATGTTAATGCTCAATGAAGCAGCCCGTTGTTTCGACGAGAAGATAGTCCGCAGCGCACGTGATGGCGACATCGGCGCTGTATTTGGTATTGGTTTTCCGCCATTCCTCGGCGGCCCGTTCCGGTATATGGATTCTCTCGGCGCGGGTGAAGTGGTTGCGGTTCTGCAACGGCTGACCACGCAGTACGGCTCGCGGTTTACACCGTGTGAGCAGTTATTGCAGATGGCGGAACGCAGTGAAAGATTCTGGAATATTGGGGAAACTGACCTGAATTCATGAGGTCAAAGGTAGGATGAATCCGCACTGAATGTATGGGTCGCGCTCAAAATGTAAACAGAGATTGACTATACTTACGCCGTTGAGGTAAAAAACAGCGTTTCATTCGGTGAATGGATAAGGCACAATGCCGGCCACCATATCGTTACCACAGCCAATAGGGGCTGTGAATAAAGGTAGTGGTGATTCTGGTTAACAAAAGCGGTGCAATATGCAAGTTTTTATCATGCGTCACGGCGACGCGGCCCTCGATGCCGCCAGTGATTCGGTTCGTCCCTTAACCTCCTGTGGTTGTGACGAATCTCGCCTGATGGCGAACTGGCTGAAAGGTCAAAAAGTGGATATCGAACGTGTTCTGGTGAGCCCGTTCCTACGAGCCGAACAAACGCTGGATGTGGTGGGGGAGTGTATGAACCTGCCAACCGGTGTGGATGTTTTGCCGGAGCTGACTCCCTGCGGCGATGTCGGTCTGGTCAGCGCCTATTTACAGGCTCTGGCCAATGAAGGTATCGCCACCGCACTGGTTATCTCTCACTTGCCTTTAGTGGGATATCTGGTGTCTGAGCTTTGCCCAGGTGAAACACCGCCGATGTTTACCACATCAGCGATTGCCAGCGTTACGCTTGATGAGAGCGGGAAGGGTACTTTTAACTGGCAAATGAGCCCGTGTAACCTGAAAATGGCAAAAGCGATTTAAACAGGCCGGATAAGGCGCAGCAGCCACCCGGAAAATCAAAGAGCCGCAAATGCGGCTCTTTTTGTCTTTCTGCATCACGGAAGTTCGGGCGGTAGCCACTCTTCCACTTCAATCAGCACCAGCAGCGCGGCGTCGCCACCGTACTCCTTCGGTGCCTGATGAAAGGCCATTACGTGCGGATGCTGGGCCAGCCAGAGCGGCGTCTGCTGTTTCAGAATATGTTTTCCGTGGCCATGCATCACGCAGGCGCAAAACACATGCTCACGGCGACAGGCGGCAATCAGCGCGCCTAACTCTTGTTTGGCCTGTTGCTGGGTCAGCCCATGCAGATCGAGAAACAGCTCCGGAGAGTAATCGCCACGGCGCATTTTCTTCAGTTCGAAATGGCTGACGTCGGCGCGCAGGTATCTTACCGGGCCGTCCGTATTCAGCAGCGGCTGAAACTCATCCGAGAAATAGTGGCTGGCATCAGCCTGCTCCTGTAGCAGCCTTTTAACCGGAACCTCGGCAATTTTTTTACGTGGAGGTCGGTGAACAATGGTGTCCTGTTTAATTTTACGCGTGCCGGTCATCAGCTGGCGAAACAGCGTCTGATCCTCCTCGCTGAGCGATGTTTTCTTTTTCATTCGAGAGTCTCAACTTTTATTTTCCGTTAGTTTAACCCGACTCGGCGGGCATCCGATCGCTTAAAACGCAATTTTCGCGTTCAGGCCCCGTGTGAATGCTGATTTATCGCCGTCTTCGTGGCAAACTAGCCGCCGAAATTAATACGAGCATGCCCTGGAGGAATACGTGGATAAAATTTTCGTCGATGAAGCAGTGAGTGAACTGCATACCATTCAGGACATGTTGCGTTGGGCGGTCAGCCGTTTTAGCGCGGCGAACATCTGGTATGGCCATGGCACGGATAACCCATGGGACGAGGCCGTACAACTGGTGCTGCCGTCACTTTATTTGCCGTTGGATATTCCAGAAGATATGCGTACCGCGCGTCTGACCTCCAGCGAGCGTCATCGTATTGTTGAACGCGTGATTCGCCGCGTCAACGAGCGCATTCCGGTTGCTTATCTGACCAACAAAGCCTGGTTCTGCGGGCATGAATTTTATGTTGATGAACGCGTGCTGGTTCCACGTTCACCGATTGGCGAGCTTATCAATAACCGCTTTGCGGGCCTTATTAATGAGCAACCGCAGCATATCCTCGATATGTGTACCGGCAGCGGCTGTATTGCCATTGCCTGCGCCTATGCCTTCCCGGAAGCCGAAGTCGATGCGGTGGATATTTCCACTGACGCGCTGGCGGTGACTGAACACAATATTGAAGAACACGGTCTGATCCATCATGTCACGCCGATCCGTTCCGATCTGTTCCGCGATCTGCTGAAAGTCCAGTATGACTTGATTGTGACCAACCCGCCGTATGTCGATGCGGAAGATATGTCCGATCTACCAAACGAATATCGTCACGAACCTGAGCTGGGTCTGGCGTCCGGCAGCGATGGGCTGAAACTTACCCGCCGCATTCTGGGGAACGCCCCGGACTACCTGTCAGATAACGGTATTCTGATTTGTGAAGTCGGAAACAGCATGGTACATCTGATGGAGCAATATCCGGATGTACCGTTCACTTGGCTGGAGTTTGACAACGGCGGTGACGGCGTATTCATGCTGACCAAAGAGCAGTTAGTTGCTGCTCGCGAGCACTTCAGCATTTATAAAGACTAATTACACGCGCACATACACAACACGCATAACGGAGCCGTGATGGCAGGAAACACAATTGGGCAACTCTTTCGCGTAACCACTTTCGGCGAATCACACGGGCTGGCGCTCGGTTGTATTGTCGATGGTGTTCCGCCGGGCATTTCTCTGACAGAAGCTGACCTGCAGCACGATCTCGACAGACGCCGTCCGGGCACATCGCGCTACACTACGCAGCGTCGTGAGCCGGATCAGGTGAAAATCCTCTCCGGGGTGTTCGAGGGCGTTACCACTGGCACCAGCATTGGCCTGCTGATCGAAAATACCGATCAGCGTTCACAGGATTACGGCGCGATTAAGGACGTTTTTCGTCCGGGACACGCCGACTATACCTATGAGCAAAAATATGGCCTGCGCGACTACCGTGGCGGCGGACGTTCATCCGCACGTGAAACAGCGATGCGCGTGGCGGCCGGAGCGATTGCCAAAAAATATCTGGCGGAAAAATTCGGCGTTGAGATCCGCGGCTGCCTGACGCAGATGGGTGATATTCCGCTGGAGATTAAAGACTGGTCCCAGGTGGAACTTAACCCGTTCTTTTGCCCGGACCCGGATAAACTCGAAGTGCTGGACGAACTGATGCGCGGGCTGAAGAAAGAAGGTGACTCCATCGGAGCTAAGGTGACCGTTGTTGCACGCGGTGTACCTGCGGGTCTCGGCGAACCTGTATTCGACCGCCTGGATGCCGACATCGCCCATGCGCTGATGAGCATTAACGCCGTTAAGGGCGTTGAGATTGGCGATGGATTTGACGTTGTTGCGCTGCGCGGCAGTCAGAACCGCGACGAAATCACCAAAGAAGGTTTCCAGAGTAACCATGCGGGCGGCATTCTGGGCGGGATCAGCAGCGGGCAACAAATCATTGCTCATATGGCGCTGAAACCGACGTCCAGTATTACCGTTCCTGGGCGCACTATTAACCGCTTTGGAGAAGAAGTCGAAATGATCACTAAAGGTCGCCACGATCCGTGCGTAGGGATCCGCGCCGTACCGATCGCCGAGGCGATGCTGGCGATCGTATTGATGGATCACCTGCTGCGTCAGCGGGCGCAAAATGCGGACGTGAAGACCGATATTCCACGCTGGTAAGAGATGAAAAAAACGGCACTTGCGGCGCTGGCTCTGTTTGCCAGTACCGCCTGTCTGGCGGCGACGCCCTGGCAGAAAATTACCCATCCGGTTGCGGGCAGCGCGCAGTCTATCGGCGCGTTTTCCAATGGCTGTATTGTTGGCGCAGATACGCTGCCTGTCCAGTCAGAACACTATCAGGTGATGCGCACCGATCAGCGTCGTTACTTTGGCCATCCGGATCTGGTGAGGTTTATCCAGCGTCTGAGTAATCAGGCCAATAGTCAGGGGCTGGGCACGGTGTTAATCGGCGATATGGGTATGCCGGCCGGTGGGCGATTCAATGGCGGTCACGCCAGCCACCAGACGGGATTGGATGTGGATATTTTCCTGCAACTGCCGAAAACGCGCTGGACCCAGTCGCAACTGCTGCGGCCGCAGGCGTTAGATCTGGTCTCACAGGATGGCAAACGTGTTGTGCCGTCACTGTGGAAACCGGAGATTTTCAGCCTGATCAGGCTGGCTGCAAAAGATAATGAAGTAACGCGTATTTTCGTGAATCCGGCGATTAAGCAACAACTTTGTCTGGATGCAGGGACCGACAGGGACTGGTTGCGTAAAGTGCGGCCGTGGTTCCAGCATCGTGCGCATATGCACGTGCGGTTACGTTGCCCTGCCGACAGCCTTGAGTGTGAAGATCAACCGTTACCGCCACCGGGTGACGGCTGTGGCGCAGAGCTGCAAAGCTGGTTCGAACCTCCAAAACCTGGAACCACCAAGCCTGAGAAGAAGACACCGACGCCGTTGCCGCCTTCCTGCCAGGCGCTACTGGACGAGCATGTACTCTAATGGATCATTTTGCCTCTCTGTTTATGGTGTCGCCACTGCTGTTAGGTGTGCTTTTTTTTGTGGCGATGCTGGCAGGTTTTATTGATTCTCTGGCCGGAGGCGGTGGTCTACTCACCATCCCGGCATTGATGGCGGCCGGGATGCCACCTGCGCAAGCACTGGCGACCAATAAGCTGCAAGCCTGCGGGGGATCTATCTCTTCCTCCCTCTATTTTATTCGTCGGGGTGTGGTTAATCTGGCGGATCAGAAGCTCAATATCTTCATGACCTTTATCGGCTCAATGAGTGGCGCGCTGTTGGTTCAACACGTGCAGTCAGATGTTCTGCGCCAGATCCTGCCAGTATTGGTTATCTGTATTGGCCTTTACTTTCTGTTGATGCCGAAAATCGGGGAAGAGGACCGACAGCGCCGACTGCACGGTTTGCCTTTCGCGCTGGTGGCCGGAGGCTGCGTCGGCTTTTACGATGGCTTTTTTGGTCCGGCTGCGGGGTCGTTCTACGCGCTGGCTTTTGTCATGCTGTGCGGATACAACCTGGCGAAATCGACGGCCCACGCCAAAGTATTAAATGCCACCTCGAATATCGGCGGGTTGTTGCTGTTTGCTCTCGGCGGCAAAGTGATTTGGGCGACAGGTTTTGTGATGCTCATTGGCCAGTTTATTGGCGCACGGATGGGCTCTCGACTGGTACTCAGCAAAGGACAAAAACTTATTCGGCCAATGATCGTTATTGTCTCCGCCGTGATGAGCGCCAAGCTACTTTATGATAATCATGGACAGGAGATTCTCCACTGGCTGGGGATGAACTAATGAATAATACGCATCACTACGAACAGTTAATTGAGATTTTTAACGGCTGCTTTGCCGATGAATTTAATACCCGTCTGATTAAAGGCGACGACGAACCGATCTATCTTCCAGCGGATGCGGAATTACCGTATCACCGTATCGTTTTTGCGCATGGTTATTACGCCAGTGCGTTACACGAAATTTCACACTGGTGCATCGCCGGTAAAGCCCGTCGTGAACTGGTCGATTTCGGTTACTGGTACTGCCCGGACGGACGCGACGCGAAGACACAATGCCAGTTTGAAGATGTGGAAGTGAAGCCGCAGGCGTTTGACTGGTTGTTTTGCATGGCGGCGGGCTACCCGTTTAACGTCAGTTGCGACAATCTGGAGGGGGACTTTGAACCGGATCGCGTGGTATTCCAGCGCCGTGTTCATGCTCAGGTGATGGAGTACCTGGAAAAAGGGATCCCTGAACGTCCGGCGCGTTTCATTAACGCGTTACAGAATTATTATCACACGCCTGAACTTACGGCGGAACAATTCCCGTGGCCCGAAGCGCTCAACTGAAGCCGCTGCCACGTTTACAATGAGGAAATAAGATGATCGCGGAGTTTGAATCACGCATTCTGGCATTAATCGACGATATGGTAGAGCACGCCAGCGATGATGAGTTGTTTGCCAGTGGCTATTTGCGTGGGCACCTGACGCTGGCTGTGGCTGAGCTGGATGCTGGCGAGGACCATTCCGCTGAGGCATTGTACGCCAATGTGACCAGCAGCCTGGAAAAAGCCATCAGCGCAGGCGAACTCTCGCCGCGTGACCAGGCGTTAGTGAAAGAGATGTGGGACACACTGTTCCAGAAGGCAACGCAATAATAATTGCAGTGGATTGTGCCGGATGGCGACGCGAAGGCGTCTTATCCGGCCTACGAGGACGGGAGTTGTAGGCCTGATAAGCGTAGCGCCATCAGGCAATGGCGAGATGGTATCTTATTTCACCGCTTTACCCTTCAATAACTTCCTTACCCACAGACGATTCGGATTCAGCGCTGCCAGCGTGTTGGCATCCATTGGTATGGGTTCATTGCTCATTTGCGATGCAAGAATTTCTGCACACAGCGGGGCAGTACACAGCCCGCGCGAGCCCAGCGCACCTAACATAAATAAATCGGAATACACCGGGGCGTTTACGGCGTGCACTTTGTCTTCGGCAAGAGTGGCATACTGGCTGAGCGTGGCGTTATAATCCGCGACGTTGCCGACCATCGGCATGTGATCGCGCGTGGCGCAGCGCACTCCACAACGGGCGTCATTGCCACTAACGTCTACTTCTTTTGCCCACGAGGCATTCGGGAAACAATCTATTAAGCGCTGACGGTTTTGCTGCTGATCGTCCGCGCGATACACCGTTTCTTCACTTCCGCGATGATAGCTGGCGCCAATGCAGTGCTGCTGGTTTTGCGGGTTGTGTGGCGTGAGGTAGCCGTCATAGCACAGCACCTGACGCAGCGCTGAAAGCGAAGGCGTGGTAGGAATGTGACTCACCTGACCGCCTACGGAGTACACCGGAAGCGACTGCGTTTGCTCAACGCCGTTAATGCGATGCCCGTTAGCCATAACTACAGCAGCGTGAGTGGCGGTGTCGCCACTGGAAAACGTCAATTGCCAGTGTTCTGTCTGCCGAGACAGCGAGGCCAGCGTATGTTGATACCGGGTGCGTAATCCCAGCGTTGCGGAGTAGTCGAATACGGCGGCGGTTAACTGTGCCGGACACAGCCATCCTCCGGCAGGGTACTGAATGCCGCCGCATCCGGTTTCTACGCCGGTCGTTTGTAAAACCTGCTCTGCGTTAACGCTGATGGCGAGCGCATCAGGCAATTCAAGGGACAGCATTTGGTCGATTTTTTGCTGGCTTTTTTCATCCCACGCCAGTTGTGTCACACCGCACCAGTCATGCGCGAACTCAACGGGGAGGGCGTCATACAGTCGACGAGCGAAGGTAAACGCGGTGGGGAAAAAGAGATTAATGGCCGCGTCATGCTTGCTGAGTAGCGGATAAAGCGCGCCCTGGCGATTGCCGGATGCACCCCCGGCTGGGTTATCGTCGGCGCAATAGAGAGTGACCTGCCAACCGCGACGCAGTAACGCCAACGACAGCAATGCGCTGGCAATCCCCCCGCCAATAATGGCGGCTTCGCGTTTATCTGTTCCGGTACGTGCAAACCACGGCGCCGAGGAGGGGAGCGTCAGCGTCTGTTCCATTACGCCACAGAGCATTTCGCGTTTGCGACCAAAGCCTTTGCATTTTTGCATCGTAAATCCGGCTTCCTGCAATCCCCGACGCACAAAGCCCGCTGAGGTGAAGGTTGCCAGCGTACCGCCGGGACGAGCCAGACGGGCCATTGCGTTAAACAGCGATGGCGTCCACATATCCGGATTTTTTGCAGGCGCGAAACCGTCCAGAAACCAGGCATCCACTTTTTGATTCAGGGAGTCATCGAGCTTACTGGTCAGTTCGTTAATATCGCCAAACCACAGATCCAGTGTGATACGTCCTTCATCAAGGAGCAGGCGATGGCATCCCGCCAGCGGCAGCGGCCATTGCTCTTGCAGCGCCGTGGCCCACGGGGCAAGTTCTTGCCAGTGCTGATGGGCTAAGGTTAAATCTTCGCGCGTCAGTGGATATTTTTCAAAGCTGATGAAATGTAATCTTTCCAGGGTAGCTTCGGGATGGGTATCGCGAAAATCGGTAAATGCCTGCCAGAGTGTCAGGAAGTTAAGTCCGGTGCCAAACCCGCTTTCTGCCACCACGAAGAGGGGACGTGAATGCGCAGGGAATCGCTGGGCGAGATGATTCCCGCCGAGAAAGACGTAACGTGTCTCTTCCAGCCCGTTATCATTGGAAAAATAGACATCGTCAAAATCTCGGGAAACAGGTGTACCCTCAGCGTTGAATTCAAGGTTTGCAGGTTGTATAGCGTATTGTTTCACGTAAGTTACTCGTCTGGCAGGCTGTGCCCCGATCTTAGCGATGAGTGCCTGGCTGCGCAAATTTCCACACTAAATGGCTGATCGGACTTGTTCGGCGTACAAGTGTACGCTATTGTGCCACTCGAAACTTTAAAATAGTGCGACTTACAGAGGTATTGAATGAAACGTGCAGTGATTACTGGCTTGGGCATCGTTTCCAGCATCGGTAATAACCAGCAGGAAGTCCTGGCATCTCTGCGTGAAGGACGTTCAGGGATCACTTTCTCTCAGGAGCTGAAGGACTCCGGCATGCGTAGCCACGTTTGGGGCAACGTAAAACTGGATACCACTGGCCTCATTGACCGCAAAGTAGTGCGCTTTATGAGCGACGCATCCATCTATGCATTCCTTTCTATGGAACAGGCAGTGGCTGATGCCGGCCTTGCAGCAGAAGATTACCAGAACAACCCGCGCGTTGGCCTGATTGCAGGTTCCGGCGGCGGCTCCCCGCGTTTTCAGGTGTTCGGTGCTGACGCAATGCGTAGCCCGCGTGGTCTGAAAGCGGTTGGCCCGTATGTGGTCACCAAAGCGATGGCGTCCGGCGTTTCTGCCTGCCTCGCAACGCCGTTCAAAATCCACGGCGTAAACTACTCCATCAGCTCTGCCTGTGCGACATCTGCGCACTGTATCGGTAACGCGGTAGAACAAATTCAGCTGGGCAAACAGGATATCGTTTTTGCTGGCGGCGGCGAAGAGCTGTGCTGGGAAATGGCGTGTGAATTCGACGCAATGGGCGCGCTGTCTACTAAATACAACGACGATCCATCCAAAGCTTCCCGTACCTATGACGCACACCGTGACGGTTTCGTTATCGCTGGTGGTGGCGGTATGGTCGTGGTCGAAGAGCTGGAGCATGCGCTGGCACGTGGCGCGCATATCTACGCGGAAATCGTCGGTTACGGCGCAACGTCCGATGGCGCAGACATGGTTGCTCCGTCTGGCGAAGGCGCAGTACGTTGCATGCAGATGGCGATGCACGGCGTAGACACCCCGATCGACTACCTGAACTCTCACGGTACCTCTACTCCGGTAGGCGACGTGAAAGAGCTGGGTGCAATCCGTGAAGTGTTTGGTGATAACAGCCCGGCCATCTCTGCGACTAAAGCCATGACCGGTCACTCTCTGGGTGCGGCTGGTGTGCAGGAAGCTATCTACTCTCTGCTGATGCTGGAACACGGCTTTATCGCGCCGAGCATCAACATTGAAGAGCTGGATGAGCAGGCGGCAGGTCTGAACATCGTGACCAAACCGACCGAGCAGGCGCTGACTACCGTGATGTCCAACAGCTTCGGCTTTGGCGGCACTAACGCAACTCTGGTTATGCGTAAGCTGAAAGCATAAGACAGTGTGCCGGATCTTATATCCGGCTCATGCTGTACAGTAAAGGGAGCCGTCAGGCTCCCTTTTTTATATCGTTGACAATCGATCGGGTTTACAGGCAGACTCCAGCTTCAACATTATCCTCTTGATAATGCGTAAGCGTTTAACGTTATCCAACGCACCTTAATCCTGATAGTCAGGTAGAGGGGGCGTGGACATTCCTCGCCTTACTCTGCATTTTGGAGTAACGCATGACAGCTGTAACCCAACAAGAAAAAACACCTTCGGCGAACTTTTCGCTGTTTCGTATCGCTTTTGCGGTTTTCCTGACCTATATGACGGTCGGCCTACCTTTGCCCGTGATTCCTCTGTTTGTGCATCAGGAACTGGGCTATGGCAACACCATGGTCGGTATCGCCGTAGGCGTCCAGTTTCTGGCGACGGTATTAACGCGCGGCTACGCCGGGCGCTTAGCTGACCAATATGGCGCTAAACGCTCGGCGCTACAGGGGATGTTTGCCTGTGGGCTGGCGGGCGCGGCGTGGCTTTTAGCCGCGCTATTGCCAGTTTCTGTCCCTGTAAAATTTGCGTTGTTAATCGTCGGGCGTTTGATCCTCGGTTTTGGCGAAAGCCAGCTGCTCACTGGAACGTTGACCTGGGGGTTGGGGTTGGTCGGCCCAACACGCTCCGGTAAGGTGATGTCGTGGAACGGAATGGCGATTTACGGCGCGCTGGCCGCCGGTGCACCGTTGGGCCTGTTGATCCACAGCCACTTTGGCTTTGCAGCGCTGGCCGGGACGACGATGGTATTACCGCTGCTGGCATGGGCATTCAACGGCACTGTACGCAAAGTGCCTGCGCATGCAGGAGAACGTCCTTCGTTATGGAGCGTGGTAGGGCTTATCTGGAAACCGGGCCTGGGCCTGGCGCTGCAGGGCGTTGGCTTTGCGGTGATCGGTACGTTTATTTCACTCTATTTTGTCAGCAACGGCTGGACGATGGCGGGGTTCACCCTGACTGCGTTTGGTGGGGCGTTTGTGCTGATGCGCATTCTGTTTGGCTGGATGCCGGACCGGTTCGGCGGCGTGAAGGTTGCCGTTGTCTCTTTGCTGGTGGAAACTGCGGGGCTGATTCTTCTGTGGCAGGCCCCATCGGCCTGGATTGCGCTGCTCGGGGCGGCATTAACCGGGGCCGGGTGTTCGCTTATCTTCCCGGCCTTGGGCGTCGAAGTGGTGAAGCGAGTGCCTGCGCAGGTTCGCGGTACGGCGCTGGGCGGTTACGCCGCGTTTCAGGATATCTCCTACGGCATAAGCGGTCCGGTCGCCGGGGTGCTGGCCACCGCGTACGGTTATCCCTCAGTGTTCCTTGCCGGGGCGATATCCGCCGTGGTGGGGATTATCGTGACGTTACTTACGCTGCGAAAAGGTTAAGCAACCAGCCAGAAAATGGCTAACGCAATTATCAACGCAACAAACAGCAGTCCCGGTCGTGCCGACAGAGATTTAACCGTTTCAATCATCGGCGCGAACGGGCTGTAAATGGGCTGCAGATGACGCGGATCGCTGAGCTCGCGTTCTCGTTCCACGCGACGCAGGAAAATTTGATTGAGCAAGTCCTGCACCTGCACCGTGGTCAGAATCGATTGTGGTTGGATCTGATACGTCTGCTGTGCGTACTCTTTTATTGCTGTCAGCTCATTCGGCTCTAATGGCAGCTTCAGCGCCGCCTGGAGCGTTTGTAGCGTCGGGGCGCTTTGCAGGCTGAGCGTCTGGCGCGCCTGCAGCCAGGTGACCAGGTGCGTAAACTGTTTGGCAGGGATCAGCTCACCGCTTTTTACGCCAGACAACTCCAGCATCGACTGCCAGATCATCTTCCCGGATTCTCCCGTGGCCGCCGCCAGTTTGGTAACCAATTGGTTCAGCGTATTGTGCTCTGCGGGCAGCAACGGGCGATCGGTAGCCGGGCGCTGCTGCGGCTGCGGTATCGAAAGCTGCCCTTGCTGCAGCAGTGTGAGCACGTTCTTCAGCTGCTCAGGCGTGAGCTGGCTGAGCGCCGTTTGCCCATACTGCTGACGGATAAAATCACTGACTGCCTGGCGGTTATTTCCCTGACTCAGTAATTCAGTGAGCTGCGAAAGCACCTGACGATTCACATGATTTTGCTGAGCAACCCCCAGCCGTTGGTTAAGGTTTTGCTCAGCGGCTGGAAAGTGACGTGACTGCAGCGGCGTATCACTTTTGACGCCCAGATCGTGCTTCATTCCGGCCCACACTTCAGCACTTTGCTGCTGGGTGAGTGAAATCAAACGGGTAATTAGCCGTTCCAGCACAGTACGTTGTTGCGTGGATAACGGTTGTTCACCCGCAGCGGAAGGGGCATTTTGGCCTTCGCCGGGAGGGCGTGCGGGCGTACCTGAAATGGGCTGCATCATCTCTGTTCCTTAAATCTGTGCTGACCAGGTCTCGCAGTATGCCTGGCGGCGAGATTATGGCACACTTGCCCGGTTAACTCTCGTTCTCAAACAGGTGCGAAAGACGTGAAAATCCTCGTTGATGAAAATATGCCCTATGCCCGCGAACTGTTCAGTCGTTTGGGGGAGGTCAAAGCGGTTCCTGGTCGTCCGATTCCCGTTGCTGAACTGGATGATGCGGATGCTTTAATGGTGCGCTCGGTGACGAAAGTAAATGAATCACTGCTTGGCGGAAAACCGGTTAAATTTGTCGGTACGGCAACCGCTGGCACAGACCATGTGGATGACGCCTGGCTTGCGCAGGCGGGGATCGGTTTTTCCGCCGCGCCCGGTTGTAACGCAATAGCGGTCGTAGAATATGTTTTTTCAGCATTGCTGATGCTGGCGGAGCGCGACGGGTTTGCGTTACGCGATCGCACCGTAGGCATTGTGGGCGTGGGGAACGTGGGCGGGCGTTTGCAGGCGCGCCTGGAAGCGTTGGGGATCCGCACGCTACTGTGCGATCCACCGCGAGCCGATCGCGGTGACGAAGGCAATTTCTGCTCGCTGGATGAACTGGTTGAGCAAGCCGATGTGCTGACTTTCCATACCCCGCTGTTTAAAGACGGGCCGTACAAAACGCTGCATATGGCGGATGACGCGCTGATTAGACGGTTGAAGCCGGGCACTATTCTGATCAATGCCTGCCGTGGGCCGGTTATCGACAATATGGCATTGCTGAACCGATTGAATGCCGGTCAGTCGCTGAGCGTTGTGCTGGATGTCTGGGAAGGAGAGCCGGATCTCAATGTGTCGTTGCTGGAGAAAGCTGATATCGGCACGGCGCACATTGCCGGATATACCCTCGAAGGAAAAGCGCGTGGTACCACGCAGGTCTTTGAGGCCTATAGTAAGTTTATTGGTCACGAGCAGCACGTTGCGCTCAGTACCCTGTTACCCGCGCCGGAATTTGGTCGTATTACCCTGCATGGCCCGTTAGATCAGCCAACGCTGAAAAGGCTGGTGCATTTAGTGTATGATGTGCGCCGCGATGATGCGCCGCTGCGTAAAGTCGCTGGAATTCCGGGTGAGTTTGATAAACTGCGTAAAAATTACCTTGAGCGTCGTGAATGGTCGTCTTTATATGTGATGTGTGACGACGCAACGGCTGCTGCCTTATTGTGTAAGCTGGGTTTTAACGCTGTTCATCATCCGGCACATTAATGTCTTCTTAATGCTCCCTGTCGAATAATGCGACAGGGACGCTTACGTATTTCTTGGAGTAAATCACCATGTCTGAAGGCTGGAATATTGCCATTCTGGGCGCAACGGGCGCCGTAGGCGAAGCCCTGCTCGATACGCTGGCTGAACGCCAGTTCCCGGTCGGTGAAATTTATGCGCTGGCGCGTAATGAAAGCGCCGGTGAGCATCTGCGTTTTAACGGTAAATCGGTCATAGTGCAGGACGTTGCAGACTTTGACTGGACGCAGGCACAGTTGGCATTTTTTGTTGCGGGCGCTGAAGCCACCGCCGCATGGGTAGAAGAAGCCACTAATGCGGGTTGTCTGGTGATTGACAGCAGCGGTCTGTTCGCGCTCGAGCCTGACGTTCCGCTGGTGGTTCCGGACGTTAACCCGTTCGTGCTGGCGGATTACCGTAACCGCAATGTGATTGCGGTGCCTAACAGTCTGACCAGCCAACTGCTGTCTGCGCTGAAACCGTTGATTGATGACGGTGGGCTTTCGCGTATTACGGTGACCAATATTATCTCAGCTTCCGCTCATGGCAAAAAAGCGGTGGATGCGCTGGCCGGACAGAGTGCGAAACTGCTTAATGGCATCCCGATTGACGAAGATGATTTCTTTGGCCGTCAGTTGGCATTCAACATGCTGCCGATGCTGCCCGATCGCGAAGGTAGCGTGCGTGAAGAACGTCGTATCGTTGATGAAGTGCGCAAAATTATGCAGGATGACGGCCTGCTCATCTCTGCCAGCATCGTGCAGTCCCCGGTATTTTATGGCCACGCGCAGATGGTGAATTTTGAGGCCCTGCGTCCGTTGGCGGCGGAGGAAGCGCGCGATGCGTTTTCACGCGGTGAAGACGTGGTGTTGTCGGAAGAGACCGATTTCCCGACCCAGGTTGGCGATGCATCGGGCACGCCGCACCTTTCTATTGGCTGCGTGCATAATGATTACGGTATGCCAGAGCAAGTTCAGTTCTGGTCTGTGGCGGACAACGTTCGCTTTGGCGGCGCGTTAATGGCGGTGAAAATTGCGGAAAAACTGGTGCAGGAGTACCTGTACTAATGTCTGACCAGCAACAGCCGTCAACCCATAAAATTGCGCTGGGCATTGAGTATGACGGCAGCAAATATTATGGCTGGCAGCGCCAGAACGAAGTGCGTAGCGTTCAGGAAAAACTGGAAAAAGCGCTCTCTCAGGTGGCGAATGAGCGCATCAATGTTTTTTGTGCAGGACGCACGGATGCGGGCGTTCATGGCACTGGGCAGGTCGTGCATTTTGAAACCACTGCCCAGCGTAAAGATGCGGCCTGGACACTGGGGGTAAATGCGAATTTACCTGGTGACATCGCCGTGCGCTGGGTTAAAGCTGTACCCGATGATTTTCATGCTCGATTTAGCGCCACGGCTCGCCGTTATCGCTACATCATCTACAATCATCGGTTGCGCCCTGCGGTTTTGGGTAAAGGGGTAACCCATTACTATGAACCGCTGGACGCTGAGCGTATGCATCGTGCGGCCCAGTGTCTGATTGGCGAAAATGATTTTACCTCGTTTCGGGCGGTGCAGTGTCAGTCGCGCACGCCGTGGCGAAACGTGATGCACATTAACGTCGAACGTTTCGGTGCATATGTGGTGGTGGATATTAAAGCGAATGCCTTTGTACATCATATGGTCAGGAATATTGTCGGCAGCCTGATGGAAGTTGGCGCCAACAACCAGCCGGAGAGCTGGATAGCAGAACTGTTAGCGGCAAAGGACAGAACGCTGGCAGCGGCAACGGCGAAAGCGGAAGGACTGTATCTGGTTGCGGTAGATTACCCAGACCGGTTCGACCTGCCAAAACCGCCTATGGGCCCGCTATTTCTGGCGGACTAATTTGAGTCGTATAAAGGCAAAACTATGGACCTGATTTACTTTCTTATCGATTTTATCCTGCACATTGATGTGCACCTGGCGGAGCTGGTTGCGGAATACGGTATCTGGGTATACGCCATTCTGTTTCTGATCCTGTTCTGTGAAACCGGGCTGGTGGTGACACCCTTCCTGCCTGGGGACTCGCTGCTGTTTGTTGCGGGGGCGCTTTCTGCGCTGCCAACCAACGATCTCAATGTTCATCTGATGGTGGCACTGATGATTGTGGCGGCGATTGTGGGCGATGCGGTGAACTACACGATTGGCCGATTGTTCGGGGAAAAACTTTTCAGTAACCCGAACTCCAAAATTTTCCGCCGCAGCTACCTGGATAAAACCCATGCGTTCTACGAGCGTCATGGCGGTAAGACGATTATCCTGGCGCGTTTCGTGCCTATCGTGCGTACATTTGCGCCGTTTGTTGCCGGTATGGGACATATGTCCTACCGTCACTTTGCGATGTATAACGTCGTCGGTGCACTGCTGTGGGTATTGTTGTTCACCTACGCAGGCTACCTGTTCGGCGATCTGCCGATCGTCCAGGAAAACCTGAAATTATTGATTGTGGCGATTATCGTCCTTTCCGTATTGCCGGGGGTGATTGAAGTAATTCGCCATAAGCGTGCTGCGTCACGGGCTGCAAAATAGAAAGTAACTCAGCGGTTCGACCACTTTTTTATCCAAAGTTTCGGGCTGTTATGTTTTAATGTGCAACATTCATGGTCTGTTAGGGGCAAAAATGGCATTATGCGCCCCTTATAACAAAGCTGACTAGGGTTCAGGCAGAAAGGTCACCAATGAGCTGGATTGAACGAATTAAAAGCAACATTACTCCCACCCGCAAGGCAAGCATTCCTGAAGGGGTGTGGACCAAGTGTGATAGCTGCGGTCAGGTTTTATACCGTGCTGAGCTGGAACGTAATCTTGAGGTCTGTCCGAAGTGTGACCATCATATGCGCATGTCGGCGCGCAATCGCCTGCATAGCCTGTTAGATGAAGGTTCTCTTGTGGAACTGGGTAGCGAGCTTGAGCCGAAAGACGTGCTGAAGTTTCGTGACTCCAAAAAATACAAAGACAGACTGGCTTCTGCGCAGAAAGAAACTGGCGAGAAAGATGCGCTGGTGGTGATGAAAGGCACGCTTCACGGTATGCCGGTCGTTGCTGCGGCATTCGAGTTCGCGTTTATGGGCGGCTCCATGGGCTCTGTGGTCGGCGCGCGTTTTGTCCGTGCCGTTGAGCAGGCGCTGGAAGACAACTGTCCGCTGATCTGCTTCTCTGCTTCTGGCGGGGCGCGTATGCAGGAAGCGTTGATGTCTTTGATGCAGATGGCGAAAACCTCTGCTGCGCTGGCGAAAATGCAGGAACGCGGTTTACCGTATATTTCTGTACTGACCGACCCAACAATGGGTGGTGTTTCCGCAAGCTTCGCGATGCTGGGCGATCTCAACATTGCAGAACCGAAAGCATTGATCGGCTTCGCTGGTCCGCGTGTTATCGAGCAAACCGTACGTGAGAAACTGCCGCCGGGATTCCAGCGCAGCGAGTTCCTGATTGAAAAAGGCGCTATCGATATGATCGTTCGCCGTCCGGAAATGCGTCTGAAACTGGCAAGCATCCTGGCGAAGCTGATGAATCTTCCTGCGCCGAATCCGGATGAGCCGCGTGAAGGCGAAGTGGTACCTCCGGTTCCCGATCAGGAACCAGAGGCCTGATAGTTTACGCTATGGGTTTCGGGTTGCAGGCAGGCGAGAAGAGCGTTGATCCCGATGAGCTTACACCGGTAAGTGATTCGGGAGAGCGAGTACAGCCAACGCATCTGCAACGTGGAAAACAACGTGTAAAAAAGGGCAGGCCGGTTGGCGCTGCCCTTTTGCTTTTCTCAACGTAAAGAATCTACAGGCATCATGGACAATAAACGTATCCCTCAAGCCGCGTCGCCCCTGGCGTCGTGGCTTTCTTATCTGGAAAACCTGCACAGTAAAACCATCGATCTGGGCCTTGAACGCGTCAGTCAGGTGGCGCGTAAACTGGGTGTGTTGAAACCTGCGCCATTTGTTTTTACGGTGGCAGGAACCAATGGGAAAGGCACAACCTGTCGTACGCTGGAATCTGTGCTGACTGCGGCAGGCTATAAAGTTGGGGTGTACAGTTCGCCTCATCTGGTGCGCTACACGGAACGCGTACGCGTGCAGGGGCGTGAACTGCCGGAATCAGCCCATACCGCCTCGTTTGCTGAGATTGAAGACGCACGGGGTGACATTTCCCTGACCTACTTTGAATACGGTACGTTATCGGCACTCTGGCTGTTTAAACAGGCCCAGCTGGATGTCGTTATTCTGGAAGTGGGGTTAGGCGGCCGCCTTGACGCCACCAATATCGTCGATGCCGATGTCGCAGTAGTCACCAGTATTGCGCTTGACCATACTGACTGGCTGGGCCCGGATCGCGAAAGTATTGGTCGTGAGAAGGCGGGAATTTTCCGCGCAGAGAAACCGGCCATCGTCGGCGAACCGGAAATGCCTTACACCATCGCGGATGTCGCTCAGGAGTGCGGGGCGGTTTTGCAACGTTGCGGTGTGGACTGGCGCTATGCGGTCACGGAGAACGACTGGTCGTTTACTGATGCTCATGGAACGCTGGCGCACCTGCCGTTGCCGCAGGTGCCACAACCTAATGCTGCAACCGCACTGGCTGCACTGCGCGCAAGCGGCCTTAACGTCAGCGAGCAGGCTATTCGTGACGGTATCGAACAAGCGATTTTACCGGGGCGCTTCCAGATTGTGAGCGAGTCGCCGCGGGTGATTTTTGATGTTGCCCATAACCCGCATGCGGCGGAGTATCTGACTGGACGTCTGAAAAAGTTAGTGAAAAGCGGGCGTGTACTTGCGGTTATCGGTATGCTACATGATAAAGATATTGCCGGTACGTTGGCCTGGCTGAAAAGCGTGGTTGACGACTGGTACTGTGCGCCCCTGGAAGGGCCGCGTGGAGCAACGGCAGAACAGCTGCTGGAGCACCTGGGCAAAGGCAGCGCCTATGACAGCGTGGCGCAGGCATGGACTGCGGCACTGGCTGAGGCGAAGCCAGAAGATACCGTGTTGGTGTGTGGATCGTTTCACACTGTCGCACATGTCATGGAAGTAATAGACGTGGGGAGAAGCGGTGGCGAGTAAGTTTCAGAACCGATTAGTCGGCACAGTTGTGCTGGTCGCGCTCGGGGTAATTGTGCTTCCCGGGCTGCTTGACGGGCAGAAAAAGCATTATCAGGATGAATTTGCAGCGATCCCACTGGTGCCTAAACCCGGCGATCGCGATGAACCAGACATGATGCCTGCAGCAACGCAGGCGCTGCCGACTCAGCCGCCGGAAGGGGCGGCAGAAGAGGTGCGTGCGGGTGATGCTGCCGCGCCATCGTTGGATCCATCACGTTTGACGACGGCAAACAGCGCGGAGTTAGATCCTGTCCCTGCGCCTGTGGAACCACCGAAACCTAAACCGAAGCCGCAGCCTGTTGCCGTCGCCCCGACGCCAACACCGGCACCGACTCCAGCGCCGAAACCGGCCGCTGAGGAAGCGCCAGCGCCAACCGGCAAAGCGTACGTTGTACAACTCGGTGCATTGAAAAACGCGGATAAGGTCAATGAGATCGTGGGTAAACTTCGTGGCGCGGGCTTCCGGGTATATACTTCCCCGTCAACGCCGGTGCAGGGTAAAATAACCCGCATTCTCGTAGGGCCTGACGCCTCCAAAGATAAGCTGAAGAACTCGCTGGGCGAGCTGCAGAAGATCTCTGGTTTGAGCGGGGTGGTGATGGGGTATACCCCTAACTAAGGGATTGCGTTACGTTGCTCTGATGTAGGCCGGACAAGGTGTTTACACCGCCATCCGGCAGTGCCCGAAGAGGCATAAAATCGTATGGCGTTGAAGATTTTTTCAGCGCCATTTTTATTTACGCGTGGAAAGGAAATCCCTACGCAAACGTTTTCTTTTTCTGTTAGAATGCGCCCCGAACAGGACGACAGGGCGTAAAATCGTGGGACACATATGGTCTGGATTGATTACGCCATTATCGCGGTGATTGGTTTTTCCTGTCTGGTTAGCCTGATCCGTGGCTTTGTTCGTGAAGCATTATCGTTGGTGACTTGGGGTTGTGCTTTCTTTGTCGCCAGCCATTACTACACTTACCTGTCTGTCTGGTTTACGGGCTTTGAAGACGAACTGGTTCGAAATGGGATTGCTATCGCGATACTGTTCATCGCGACACTTATCGTCGGCGCTATCGTTAACTTTGTGATAGGCCAACTGGTAGAGAAAACAGGACTGTCGGGTACCGACAGGGTGTTGGGGATTTGCTTCGGTGCTTTGCGTGGAGCGTTGATCGTCGCCGCCATACTGTTCTTTCTCGATACCTTTACTGGTCTGTCGAAAAGTGAAGACTGGGGTAAGTCACAGCTGATCCCGCAGTTCAGTTTCATCATCAGATGGTTCTTTGACTATCTGCAAAGCTCGTCAAGTTTCTTGCCCAAAGTATAAACTTTGGGTCGTTGCTGAACGAGGAAAAGACGTATGTGCGGTATTGTCGGTATCGCCGGTGTTATGCCGGTAAACCAGTCGATTTATGACGCGTTAACGGTGCTCCAGCATCGTGGTCAGGATGCTGCGGGCATCATCACCATTGATGCCAACAACTGCTTCCGCTTGCGTAAAGCAAATGGAATGGTGAGCGATATTTTTGAAGCGCGCCATATGCAGCGTTTGCAGGGCAATATGGGCATCGGTCATGTGCGTTACCCAACGGCTGGCAGCTCCAGCGCCTCCGAAGCTCAACCTTTTTACGTCAACTCACCGTATGGCATTACGCTTGCCCACAATGGCAACCTGACCAACGCGCATGAGTTGCGTAAAAAGCTGTTTGAAGAAAAGCGCCGCCACATCAATACCACTTCAGATTCTGAAATTCTGCTGAATATTTTCGCCAGCGAGCTGGATAACTTCCGCCATTACCCGCTGGAAGCCGACAATATTTTTGCTGCTATTGCGGCAACCAACCGCCAGATTCGCGGCGCCTATGCCTGCGTGGCGATGATTATCGGTCACGGCATGGTTGCCTTCCGCGACCCTAACGGTATCCGTCCGCTGGTGATGGGCAAACGCGATATTGGCGATGGCCGTACCGAGTACATGGTGGCGTCTGAGAGCGTAGCGCTGGATACGCTGGGCTTTGAATTCCTGCGCGACGTAGCACCTGGCGAAGCGGTGTACATCACCGAAAAAGGCCAGCTGTTTACTCGTCAGTGTGCTGATAACCCGGTGAGCAATCCGTGTCTGTTTGAATACGTTTACTTCGCTCGTCCTGACTCCTTTATCGACAAGATTTCCGTCTACAGCGCCCGTGTGAATATGGGGACTAAGCTTGGCGAAAAAATTGCCCGTGAGTGGGAAGATCTGGACATCGATGTAGTAATCCCAATCCCGGAAACCTCCTGTGATATCGCGCTGGAAATTGCCCGTATTCTCGGTAAGCCGTACCGCCAGGGGTTTGTGAAAAACCGCTATGTGGGCCGTACCTTTATCATGCCGGGCCAGCAGTTGCGTCGTAAATCTGTGCGCCGTAAGCTGAACGCTAACCGTGCGGAATTCCGTGATAAAAACGTGCTGCTGGTGGATGACTCCATCGTGCGCGGCACCACTTCAGAACAGATTATCGAGATGGCGCGTGAAGCTGGCGCGAAGAAGGTGTATCTGGCCTCTGCCGCCCCGGAAATTCGCTTCCCGAACGTTTATGGCATCGATATGCCTACGGCGACGGAGCTGATTGCGCATGGTCGCGAAGTGGACGAGATTCGCCAGATAATCGGCGCAGATGGTCTGATCTTCCAGGATCTGAACGATCTGATTGAAGCTGTCCGTGCTGAGAACCCGGATATTCAGCAGTTTGAATGTTCAGTGTTTAACGGCGTGTACGTTACTAAAGACGTCGACCAGCAATATCTCGATTTCCTCGACTCCCTGCGTAATGACGATGCCAAAGCGGTGTTGCGTCAGAACGAAGCGGAAAACCTTGAGATGCACAACGAAGGTTAATGTTTGCTCGCAAGCAAGGACGCAACCTGCGCCCTTGCTTGCAACTCACCGTAATTTCCTGCAAAGTCGGCCCTGAGCAAGTAAGGGCGATTACACATGAAACGACTCATCATTGGTATTTCTGGTGCAAGCGGGGCAATTTACGGCGTGCGCCTGTTGCAGGTATTGCGTGACGTCACTGATGTGGAAACCCACCTGGTGATGAGTGCCGCTGCCCGGCAGACGCTGGCGCTGGAAACGGACCTCTCTGTGCGCGACGTGCAGGCGCTGGCAAATGTGAATCACGATACCCGTGATATCGCCGCCAGTATCTCCTCCGGCTCTTTTCAGACCGCCGGAATGGTTATCCTGCCTTGTTCAATCAAAACGCTTTCTGGCATCGTCCACAGTTACACCGATGGGTTGCTTACCCGTGCGGCAGATGTAGTGTTGAAAGAACGTCGTCCGTTGGTGCTGTGTGTACGCGAAACGCCGCTGCATTTGGGGCATTTGCGATTGATGACGCAGGCGGCAGAAATTGGGGCGGTAATTATGCCACCTGTTCCGGCGTTTTATCATCGTCCGCAAACGCTCGATGATGTGATTAATCAAACGGTTAATCGCGTGCTTGACCAGTTTGATATTACCCTTCCGCAGGACCTGTTCACCCGCTGGCAAGGGGCGTAAGCCGTTCCATCAGCGTGCAAAGAATCATCGGTTGCCCTGTTTCAGGGCAATTTTGTAACCGCGATCATATCCTCAACATTTAATTCGTTAAAACTCAACGAAACGCTGCGGTTCAACCGCCAGACCTGCTATCTTCAAAATCAGGACATTATTGCAACGTTTTATTAACATATTTAACGTCGAATATCCTCATCGACGCTAAAATGGCATAAGACCTGCATGAAAAAGTCTGCAAACACACAACACAACGTAAAACATAATAAAATTACGCTACTTGAGGGTTATGTATGAAGAAGACGGTTCTTGCTTTGTCTTTGCTGGTAGGACTCTCCGCTACCGCGGCCAGCTACGCAGCACTTCCGCAGACGGTTCGTATTGGTACAGATACAACGTACGCTCCTTTTTCCTCTAAAGATGCCAAAGGCGACTTTGTCGGTTTTGATATCGATCTGGGAAATGAGATGTGTAAGCGCATGCAGATCAAATGCACCTGGGTTGCCAGCGACTTTGATGCGCTGATCCCATCGCTGAAAGCGAAAAAAATTGATGCCATTATCTCCTCGCTTTCTATCACCGAAAAGCGTCAGCAAGAGATTGCGTTCTCAGACAAACTTTACGCTGCAGACTCACGTCTGATCGCCGCGAAAGGTTCCCCAATTCAGCCGACTCTGGATTCCCTCAAGGGTAAACACGTTGGCGTCCTGCAAGGCTCTACTCAGGAAGCCTATGCCAATGACAACTGGCGCAGCAAAGGCGTGGACGTGGTGGCCTATGCGAACCAGGACCTCATCTATTCTGACCTGACGGCAGGCCGTCTGGACGCGGCATTACAAGATGAAGTCGCGGCCAGCGAAGGCTTCCTGAAGCAGCCTGCTGGTAAGGATTACGCTTTTGCCGGTCCGTCGGTGAAAGATAAAAAATACTTTGGTGATGGAACCGGGATTGGCTTGCGCAAAGATGATACAGAGCTGAAAGCCGCTTTCGACAAAGCGCTGGGCGAACTGCGTAAAGACGGCACCTACGACAAAATGGCGAGCAAATATTTTAATTTTAATGTCTACGGCGATTAATACAGCGGCGTGGGGAATTGACTGCACCATTGCGGGTAACCATTTCGGTGCATAATAAATTCAGTGCACTGTTTTGGTGCTTTTATCGCTGACTTAATAGGCATGAGTGCATACTTAAGCGCTTTTCATGCAAATAAATACCGCCGACAGGGTAGAATGCTTTGCCTTGTCGGCCTGATTAATGGCACGATAACTGCACCTGGTCCTGTAAAGATCCCCTATAAAAGACAGTCTGTTGAGGATAGTTATGAAAAAACTGGTGTTGTCTCTTTCTCTGGTTCTGGCTTTCTCCAGTGCTACCGCAGCATTTGCAGCCATTCCGCAAAAAATTCGTATCGGTACCGATCCTACTTATGCGCCGTTCGAATCGAAGAATGCGCAGGGTGAATTAGTCGGTTTTGATATCGATCTGGCTAAAGAGCTGTGCAAACGTATCAATACGCAATGTACCTTCGTGGAAAACCCTCTGGACGCGCTGATCCCTTCGCTAAAAGCGAAGAAAATTGATGCCATCATGTCCTCGCTTTCCATTACTGAAAAACGTCAGCAGGAAATCGCATTTACCGACAAGCTTTATGCAGCCGATTCGCGTCTGGTTGTCGCTAAAGATTCTGCTATTCAGCCGACCATTGAGTCGCTGAAAGGTAAACGTGTTGGTGTGCTGCAGGGCACTACCCAGGAAACGTTCGGCAACGAACACTGGGCGCCAAAAGGTATTGAGATTGTCTCTTATCAGGGGCAGGACAATATCTATTCTGACCTGACTGCCGGGCGTATTGACGCCGCGTTCCAGGATGAAGTCGCGGCTAGCGAAGGCTTCCTGAAACAGCCAGTCGGTAAAGATTACAAATTCGGCGGCCCGTCTGTGAAAGACGAGAAGTTGTTCGGCGTGGGTACCGGTATGGGACTGCGCAAAGACGATAACGAGCTGCGCGAAGCGCTGAACAAAGCCTTTGCCGAAATGCGAGCTGACGGTACTTACGAGAAGCTGGCGAAAAAGTACTTCGATTTTGATGTTTACGGCGGTTAATTACCGCAGGTGCTGATAAAGCTCGTAGATTTTTGACGCGTTGAATTTATGCCCGGTGGCACCGCGCTTATCAGGCCTACGGTGATTTTGTAGGCCAGATAAGGCAAAGCCGCCATCCGGCATTTAACGGGTAGTCTGAAATCAAAAGAGGCTTACTACTCCACCACACACGACAGGACAGGCAGCATGTTGTATGGCTTTTCAGGTGTTATTTTACAGGGCGCAATTGTTACGCTGGAGCTGGCACTCAGCTCGGTGGTACTGGCGGTTCTGATAGGTCTTGTCGGCGCAGCAGCAAAGCTGTCGCAAAGCCGGGCAATGGGGCTTATTTTCGAAGGGTACACAACGCTAATCCGCGGTGTGCCCGATCTGGTCTTAATGCTGCTCATCTTCTACGGATTACAAATCGCGCTGAATACCATTACTGATGCCATCGGTATCGGCCAGATTGATATTGATCCGATGGTTGCGGGCATTATCACCCTTGGATTCATCTACGGTGCCTACTTTACCGAAACTTTTCGCGGTGCGTTTATGGCTGTACCAAAAGGCCATATTGAAGCCGCGACGGCGTTTGGCTTTACCAGCTCACAAATATTTCGTCGCATTATGTTCCCGGCGATGATGCGATATGCCTTACCGGGAATCGGTAATAACTGGCAGGTTATTCTTAAGGCTACGGCGCTGGTATCGTTGCTTGGACTTGAAGACGTGGTGAAAGCGACTCAGCTTGCCGGGAAGAGTACCTGGGAGCCGTTCTATTTTGCCGTCGTGTGCGGGGTCATCTATCTGGTGTTTACCACTGTTTCTAATGGTGTGCTGCTGTACCTTGAGCGCCGCTATTCCGTGGGTGTGAAGAGGGCTGACCTGTGATCGAGATTATTCAGGAGTACTGGAAGTCCCTGCTGTGGACCGACGGATATCGCTACACTGGCGTCGCTATCACCCTGTGGCTTTTGATTTCGTCAGTAGTGATGGGCGGAATACTGGCACTCTTTTTGGCGATTGGTCGCGTTTCCAGTAACAAATTTATCCAGTTTCCCATCTGGCTATTCACCTATATTTTTCGTGGGACGCCGCTGTACGTTCAGCTACTGGTGTTTTATTCAGGGATGTATACGCTGGAGATAGTTAAAGGCACGGACTTCCTCAACGCGTTTTTCCGCAGCGGGCTGAATTGCACCGTGCTGGCGCTGACGCTGAATACCTGCGCCTATACCACGGAGATTTTCGCCGGGGCTATCCGTTCCGTGCCTCACGGTGAGATTGAGGCTGCGCGCGCATACGGTTTCTCGTCATTCAAACTGTATCGATGCATTATTTTACCTTCCGCGCTGCGTATTGCGCTGCCGGCATACAGCAATGAAGTTATTTTAATGCTGCACTCAACGGCGCTGGCATTTACTGCAACGGTGCCTGATTTGTTGAAAATCGCTCGCGATATCAACTCGGCAACGTATCAGCCGTTTACCGCATTCGGTATTGCCGCTGTGCTGTATTTGATTATTTCGTATGTCCTGATCAGTCTGTTCCGTAAAGCGGAAAAACGCTGGTTGCAGCATGTATCCTCTAAATGATTCGAGTAACACGATGTCTGAAAATAAATTAAACGTTATCGATTTACATAAGCACTACGGCGAACATGAAGTGCTAAAAGGGGTATCGCTGCAGGCCAACGCGGGTGATGTTATCAGCATTATTGGCTCGTCAGGTTCCGGTAAAAGTACCTTCCTGCGCTGCATTAACTTTCTCGAGAAACCGAGTGCCGGGTCGATTGTCGTCAGTGGTCAGAACATTGGTCTGGTGCGCGACAAAGACGGCCAGTTGAAGGTTGCGGACAAAAATCAGCTACGCCTGCTGCGTACGCGTCTGACGATGGTTTTTCAGCACTTTAATCTGTGGAGCCACATGACGGTGCTGGAAAACGTCATGGAAGCGCCGATTCAGGTGTTGGGGCTGAGCAAGCAGGAAGCTCGCGACCGTGCGGTGAAGTATCTGGCTAAAGTGGGCATTGATGAGCGCGCACAGGGCAAATATCCGGTGCACCTGTCCGGTGGTCAGCAGCAGCGTGTTTCCATTGCCCGTGCGCTGGCGATGGAACCGGAAGTGTTATTGTTTGATGAACCTACGTCGGCGCTTGATCCTGAGTTGGTGGGGGAAGTGCTGCGCATTATGCAACAGCTGGCTGAAGAGGGGAAAACCATGGTGGTGGTGACCCACGAAATGGGGTTTGCCCGTCATGTTTCCACGCACGTGATATTCCTGCATCAGGGGAAAATTGAGGAAGAGGGTGACCCGGAACAGGTATTCGGTAATCCGCAAAGCCCGCGTTTGCAGCAGTTCCTCAAAGGTTCGTTGAAGTAAATCACCTGCCCGGAGGCGCTACGCTTTCCGGGCTTACAATTTTAGCGCGTCGCACTCCAGCCGAAACACCCAGTCGTCGTAGGCGATGTCGTCAATCTCATACGCCTTTTCCAGTACCTGCGTACGTACAAAGCCTGTCTTTTCCAGAATACGGATTGAACCTTTATTATCCGCCAGCGCGTATGCGTTTATCGCCGTCACACCTGCATGCTCGAAGGCATATTGGCACACCGCGCGGACGGCTTCGCTGGCAATACCTTTCCCCTGAGCCTGTGGCATGATGGCGTAGCCGAGGTCGGCTTCATGCGGGTAAAGATGGCTGATTTGCAGACCAATATCGCCGAGTGGCGTTGGGCTGTTATGCTCGCGGATGACGAAAGTGTGCTGTGCGGCCAGACGTCTGGCGAATAACAGCCGGGTATCTTTCGCCGGGGCGATGTTGCCCATATAGCGCATGACTTCAGGACATTCACGGAGTTTCTGGAAAAATGACCAGTCAGAAAATTGAAACAAAGAGAGGGTAAGTCGGGGAGTCGATATTATCGCCATAACGTCGCCATTGCGGAAATCTGGTCTATAACCTTACCACCACAACGGCGACTGTGAATAGCGCTTAGGGGTTATCGGATGACATCCGCCAGCGCTTCCTCTAAATCGTACCAGCGAAACGTAAAACCGGAAGCTTCCAGGCGTTTGGGCAATGCGCGTTGTCCACCAAGGACCAGTACTGACGATTCCCCCATCAGCAGTCGCATAGCGGTGGCGGGAACGCGCAGAATGGCAGGGCGGTTCAGAGCGTGACCCAGCGCGTGGGCAAACTGCTCATTGTGCACCGGGTATGGCGAAACCATATTGAAGGGACCGCGTAGATCGTTATTCAACAGCCAGATAATTCCGTTGACCATATCATCAACATGGATCCAGGCCATATACTGGCGTCCGTTACCGATCGGGCCGCCTAAGCCAAGACGAAACGGCGGGACTATTTTTGCCAGAATGCCGCCTGCTGAGGCCAGTACCACGCCGGTACGCAGCATACATACGCGGGTTTTGTCGCTTTGCGCAGTGCTGGCAATTTGCTCCCAGCGGGCGCACAGCTTGTGGGTAAATTCGTTATGCGGTGGCTCTTCTTCCGTAACCACAACTTCGCCCAAATCGCCGTAGTAACCGGTAGCGGAACCGGAGATTAACACTGAGGGCGGCGTCTCGCTGGCATTGATTAAATCGACCAGTTTCTGCGTAATGCCCCAACGGCTCTGGCACAAGCGTTCCTTTTGCTGTGCGCTCCAGCGCTTATCTGCAATAGGCTCTCCGGCAAGGTTAATCACGGCATCAATATTATTGAGATGTTGCCGCTCTTCCAGTCCTTTCCATAACGTGACCCGAGAGTCGAGAATCTGACGAGCCTTATCAGGGGTACGTGTCACTACGATTATCTGATGCCCCAGTTCCAGCAGGCAGGGGATCAGATGACGTCCAATCAGGCCAGTACCGCCGGTAATCAGAATCTGCATGTCGCCTCCCGGGTTACGTTTTAGCGCTGCCAGCTCAGCGTCATTGATACTGAATCGGCATAACGCAATGCGTGAAGTTTATCTATCTCCACTTCAGCATAAGTGACCCAGTGATGTTCGCGTGCGATATCGAGCACATCTTGAGTTAATTTTTCTAACAATGAGAAGCGGTTACCCTCCACGTGGGCAATGATGCTTTTGGTGATAGTGCGATAATTCAGCGCGTCGTTGATATCTTCGCTGGTACGGGCTTTGTCTGCCGGATAGTGAATGGCAATGTTGATGACGATATCCTGGCGATTAAGGATCTCCTCTTCTTTGATGCCGATAAAGGTGCGCAGACGAAGGTTTTTTATACGAATAATGGCGTCAGGTTGTGACATTGCAGGTTTCCTCCATGTATGAACCTCTGCATGATACACGAGAACCGAATTGCGTCACCGCTTCTCACTCTGTGCTTGCTGCATGGCGCGTTCCGTGGCGGGACGCGTACGGATGCGTTCGTGCCAGTTATTGACTGCCGGATAGTTGTCGAGATCGATGCGCTGACGCTGATGGGCGTGGATCCACGGCCAGCAGGCAATGTCAGCAATGCTGTAGTGATCGCCTCCCAGCCAGGGTGACGTTTCCAGACGTTTATTCATCACGTTGTACAGGCGCTGGGTTTCAACCTGGTATCTTTCAATAGCGTAAGGGATCGTTTGCGGAGCGTAATGACTGAAATGATGATTCTGCCCCAGCATAGGACCCAGACCGCTGACCTGCCAGAACAACCACTGGAGCGTGGTGTGGCGTTCGCGTAATTCACCGCTGAGCAGCTTACCGCTCTTCTCCGCCAGATAGAGTAAAATTTCTCCGGACTCAAACAGGCTGATGGGCCTTCCGCCGTCCACCGGGGCATGATCGATAATGGCCGGGATTTTATTGTTCGGCGAGATCTGCAGAAAATCGGGGCGAAACTGGCTACCTTTGCTGATATCGACATGAATCAGACGGTATTGCAGCTGTGCCTCTTCAAGAAACAGCGTGATTTTGTGACCGTTTGGCGATGGCGTGTAATAGAGATCGATCATTTTCAGCATCCGTTTTGTCATGAACCGGGTCATTACAAGTATAGAGCCTGTTGGCGTGCGTGAGTTTTCATCAAGTGACAGCGAGAGAAAGACTCTATATTTTGAAGGCAAGCCAATACACTTCAGAGGACATTATGAGCAAATCTGCAATTACGCTGTGGTCAGATGCCAATTTTTTCTCCCCTTACGTGCTGTCTGTTTATGTTGCTCTGCAAGAGAAAGGGCTACCTTTTACGCTGAAAACCGTTGATCTCAATAGTGGTGAACACTTGCATCCTTCATGGCAAGGTTACGCCTTGACGCGCCGCGTACCGGTTCTTGAGATCGATGGTTTTGAACTGAGCGAATCATCAGCGATTACGGAATTCCTGGAAGAGAGCTTTGCACCGCCACAGTGGGAGCGTATCTACCCACACGATGTACAAAAGCGCGCTCGGGCGCGCCAGGTTCAGGCGTGGATCCGCAGCGATTTAATGCCTATCCGTGAGGAACGATCAACAGATGTCGTTTTTGCTGGCGTGAAGAAAGGACCGTTAAGCGAAGCGGGAAAAGCCAGTGCGGAAAAACTGTTCGCTACTGCGAGCAGTTTACTGAGCCACGGTAAGCAGAATTTATTTGGCGAATGGTGTATCGCTGACTGTGATTTAGCGCTAATGCTTAATCGCCTGGTCCTGAATGGCGATGAGGTTCCTGAAGCGCTTGCGGAATACGCCACCTTCCAGTGGCAGCGCGCTTCAGTACAGCGTTTTATCGCGCTTTCAGCGAAGCGTTCCTGCTGAAAAACGGGCCATAATCCAGTATCATTACAAGGTGATTTTCAGCGAGGAGTGAGTGATGAAACTGATGTTCGCATCGGACATTCATGGTTCGTTGCCAGCCACGGAACGCGTACTCGAACGGTTTGCTGCAAGCGGCGCGCAATGGCTGGTGATATTGGGTGATGTTTTAAACCACGGGCCGCGTAATGCGCTTCCAGAAGGCTATGCACCTGCGCAGGTTGCTGAACGGCTGAATGAGCTGGCATCGCGAATTATTGCGGTGCGTGGTAATTGCGATAGCGAAGTGGATCAGATGCTCCTGCATTTTCCGATGACTGCGCCGTGGCAGCAAATTCTGACAGAAAACCAGCGACTCTTTTTGACGCACGGACACCTTTTTGGCCCGCAAAATATGCCGGCGCTCAATGCGGGCGATGTTCTGGTTTATGGGCATACTCATCTGCCGGTTGCTGAGCGGCGCGAGGATACCTATCATTTCAATCCCGGCTCGGTAAGCATACCGAAAGGGGGCTTTGCGGCAAGTTACGGGATTCTGGATGATAATGTTCTCAGCGTAATGGCACTCAATGATCAAAGTGTTATTGCACAGGTCGAGATTAATCCGTAATTTACCCCACAAACATAAACGCGCCGTAAGAGCGCCAGAAAAAAGAAGGTTTCCTGATGGTGGAACAGCGTCGTTTGGCAAGTACTGAATGGGTGGATATTGTGAATGAAGACAACGAAGTCATTGCACAGTCCAGCCGGGAACAAATGCGGGCGCAACGCTTACGCCATCGTGCAACGTATATCGTTGTGCATGATGGTATGGGCAAAATTCTGGTTCAACGTCGCACTGAGACAAAAGATTTTTTGCCCGGCATGCTGGATGCCACCGCAGGCGGTGTGGTTCAGGCTGACGAGCAGATGCTGGAATCAGCGCGTCGTGAAGCAGAAGAGGAACTGGGGATTGCGGGCGTGCCGTTTGCCGAGCATGGTCAGTTTTACTTTGAAGACCAGAACTGTCGCGTATGGGGTGGGTTGTTTAGCTGCGTTTCCCACGGACCGTTTGCGCTTCAGGAAGATGAGGTCAGTGAAGTTTGCTGGTTGACGCCGGAAGAAATTACCGCGCGCTGCGACGAATTTACACCGGACTCCCTGAAAGCCCTGGCGCTGTGGATGACCCGCAACGCCAAGAATGAAGGGGCGAAAGCCGAAAAGCAGGAAGAAGCTGAGTAAACTCTGTTCATCCGGCCTACTGCGTCGAGAAATCGAGTAGGCCGGACGCACACTTTTTAATGGTAACCCATCATCTGCGCGCCAATCACCACCACGCTGGACATAATAAACAGCAGTCCCAACAGCGTAGCACCTACCTTCAGCCAGTTACGAAAATCCACACGACAAACGCCTAACGTAGCCATCAGAGATGCTGACGTCGGATAGATAATATGACTGAATCCGTCGCCAAACTGGAAGGCCAGGACCGTGACCTGACGGTTTACGCCAACCAGATCGCCCAGCGGTGCCAGTAGCGGCATGGTTAACGCGGCCTGACCAGAGCCGGAAGTGACGAAGAAATTAAATACTGCCTGGAACAATAGCATAAACCACGCCGCGATGGCGTTATCCAGCCCGCTGATGCCATTGGCAATGCTGTGCAGCAGAGTGTTTAACACGCTGGCTTCACCCGCCTCTCCATTACCGACCAGCAGTAAAATGCCTTTGGCAAAACCAACCAGCAGGGCAGGGGCAATCATCATTCGTGCACCCTCAGTGAATGAGGAGGCCATGATGTTGACCGTCATGCCGTTGAGCCGGAACACGACGCCGATAATGCCAATCACCAGACCCATCGTGAAGAACTGACTGGCGATCTCAGGAATAAACCACGCGTTGACGATAACGCCCCAGACAACCCAAATCATCACCGCGGTCAGCACCAGTAGCACTAACCAGTCGCCCAGCGTGAAGCGTCGTTCCACGACCTCGTCCTGCTGCTCGCGAAAGAAGCGGTCGGATTCATGTACCCGGGACAAAAGCGGATTCTTTTTGATACGCGCCGCATAGGCCAGCGTGAAGGTCAGCCCGATTAGTGTAGCGATCACCCAGACCACGATGCGTAGCCCGGAACCAGAGAGCACCGGTACTCCCGCAATACCTTGCGCGACCACCACGCAAAATGGGTTCATCCATGAGCTGGCGAAACCAATCTGAGTCGCGATATAGGTAACCAGAACGGTGGTGATACTGTCGTAACCTAGCCGTACCATCAAAGGCGCGATGATAATGGCAAAGGCAACAGCCTCTTCCCCCATGCCAAACACCGCGCCGCCTAAGGAGAAGAGAATAAACAGCACTGGGATAAACAGGACCTCGTTGCCCCGCGTATGGCGAATGAGCGCCAGGATGCCGTTATCAATGGTGCCGGTACGCATAACGATGCCGAATGCGCCGCCAATGACCAGCATAAACATAATGATGCCCACAGCGGTACCGAATTTCGAGCCGGAGGTTAATCCTTCAAACGGGAAATTCATCAGGCCTGGGCGTTCATCTCCGGTGGTGAATAACTGCACCCGGTGATACTGCTCTTCACCTGCGTCGTTGGTCAGAATACGAAAGGAATGGGGGTCAACCACCTTACGGGTTTTGGTTTGTCCATCAACCTGATACTGAACTTCCTGGCTATCGAACATCCCGACGGGAACAACCCATGTTGCCAGACTGGTTAAAATGGCGACGAAAAAAATAATCACCAGCGTGTCGGGCATCGCCCATTTTTTAGCTGGCTGTGATTCTGTTACTGCTGACATGAAAGACTATCCCTGTTGCAACGCAAAAGAGAGTAAGTATGCGAACAGAAGAATGGTTATTCATTGATGCAGCGCATTCAGGCAAATATTTCAGATTATGCCAAAGGGGAAACAGACATAAAAAAACCGGAAATATCAGCTATTTCCGGTTTGATAAGCAGATGTGTTGCCGGATAAGAGATCCGGCACACTCGGCAGATTACTGCTGCTGGGAAGACTGGATCGCGGTCAGTGCGATGGTGTAGACGATATCGTCTACCAGCGCGCCACGAGACAGGTCGTTCACCGGCTTGCGCATACCCTGCAGCATCGGCCCGATGGAGATCAGGTCGGCAGAACGCTGTACCGCTTTGTAGGTGGTGTTACCGGTGTTCAGATCCGGGAAGATGAACACGGTAGCGCGACCTGCAACCGGAGAGTTCGGCGCTTTGGATTTCGCTACGTCAGCCATAACGGCGGCGTCATACTGCAGCGGACCGTCGATCATCAGGTCAGGACGTTTTTCCTGCGCCAGACGGGTTGCTTCGCGAACTTTCTCTACGTCGCTACCTGCACCAGAAGTACCGGTGGAGTAAGAGAGCATCGCTACGCGCGGTTCGATACCGAAGGCAATTGCGGAATCAGCGGATTGAATCGCGATTTCTGCCAGCTGCTCTGCGGTCGGATCCGGGTTGATCGCGCAGTCGCCGTAAACGTAAACCTGATCCGGCAGCAGCATGAAGAACACGGAAGACACCAGGGAGCTACCCGGCGCAGTTTTGATCAGCTGCAGCGGCGGACGGATGGTGTTCGCGGTGGTGTGTACTGCACCAGAAACCAGGCCGTCAACGTCGTCTTGCTCCAGCATCAGGGTACCGAGAACCACGTTGTCTTCCAGCTGTTCGCGGGCAACGGTTTCGGTCATACCTTTGTTTTTACGCAGTTCGACCAGGCGAGCAACGTAGCTTTCGCGAACCACATCTGGATCAACGATTTCTACGCCAGCGCCCAGTTCAACGCCCTGAGAGGCTGCAACGCGGGTGATCTCATCCGGGTTACCCAGCAGTACGCAGGTTGCGATACCACGTTCAGCACAGATGGCTGCTGCTTTAACGGTACGCGGTTCGTCGCCTTCCGGCAGAACAACGCGTTTGCCCGCTTTGCGCGCCAGCTCGGTCAACTGGTAACGGAACGCTGGCGGAGACAGACGACGGCTGCGCTCAGAGGTCGCAGTCAGGGATTCAATCCAGTCAGCGTTGATGTAGTTAGCAACGTATTCCTGGACTTTCTCAATGCGCTCGTGATCGTCAACCGGAACTTCCAGGTTGAAGCTCTGCAGGCTCAGAGAGGTCTGCCAGGTGTTGGTGTTTACCATGAATACCGGCAGGCCGGTTTCAAATGCACGTTCGCACAGTTTAGTGATGCGCGCGTCCATTTCGTAGCCGCCAGTCAGCAGCAGGGCACCGATTTCCACGCCGTTCATGGCCGCCAGGCATGCTGCAACCAGCACGTCAGGACGATCTGCGGAAGTTACCAGCAGGGAGCCTGCGCGGAAGTGTTCCAGCATGTGCGGAATGCTGCGTGCGCAGAACGTCACAGACTTCACGCGACGGGTGTTGATATCGCCTTCGTTAACGATGGTGGCGTTCAGGTGACGCGCCATATCGATTGCACGAGTAGCGATCAGATCGAAGCTCCATGGCACCGCGCCCAGAACCGGCAGCGGGCTGGATTCTTGCAGTTTAGCCGGATCAACTTTGATCACTTTCGCTTTGGAAGAGTCGTCGAAAATCTCGGACAGATCCGGGCGAGTACGGCCCTGCTCATCAACCGGTGCGTTCAGTTTGTTAACGATTACGCCGGTGATGTTGGTGTTTTTCGCGCCGCCGAAGCTGCTGCGAGTCAGTTCAATACGCTCGTTCAGCTGTTCTGGGGTGTCGGTACCCTGAGACATAACGAAGACGATTTCCGCGTTCAGCGTTTTCGCGATTTCGTAGTTCAGGGACTGCGCGAACTGATGTTTACGGGTTGGGACCAGGCCTTCAACCAGTACAACTTCAGCGTCTTTGGTGTTCGCGTGGTAGTTCGCGATGATCTCTTCCATCAGCACATCTTTCTGATTGCTGGACAGCAGAGATTCAACGTGGCTCATCTTCAGCGGCTCAGCGGCTGGCAGAGAAGAGTTAGCGCGGACGATGCTGGTAGTCTGGTCTGGCGCATCGCCACCGGCACGCGGTTGAGCAATCGGCTTAAAGACGCTCAGACGAACGCCTTTGCGTTCCATTGCGCGGATCACGCCAAGGCTGACGCTGGTCAGGCCGACGCTGGTTCCGGTAGGGATCAGCATAATAATACGGGACACGGTTTATCCTCTTTCGTTACCGCCAATTTAGACGGGTTACAAAACAGCACCGCCAGCTAGGCTGGCGGTGTGAAATCAGGCAGTCAGGCGGCTCGCGTCTTGCGCGATAACCAGTTCTTCGTTGGTTGGGATAACCAGCGCAGGACGGGTACCTTCTTTGTTGATGAAACCAGATTTGCCGAAACGTGCGGCCAGGTTACGTTCGTGGTCAACTTCAAAGCCCAGAACGCCCAGTTTGCCCAGAGACAGTTCACGAACCATCGCTGCGTTTTCACCGATACCACCGGTGAAGACAACTGCATCCAGACGACCATCCATCAGCGCAGTGTAAGAACCGATGTATTTCGCCAGACGGTGGCAGTAAACGTCCATTGCACGTTTAGCGTCTTCTTTAGTAGCGTAGTTATCTTCAACATAACGGCAGTCGCTGGTGACTTCGGTCAGACCCAGCAGGCCGGACTCTTTGGTCAGCATTTTGTTGATCTGGTCAACGCTCATGCCCAGGGTATCGTGCAGGTGGAAGATGATCGCCGGGTCGATGTCACCGGAACGTGTACCCATCACCAGACCTTCCAGTGGGGTCAGACCCATGGAGGTATCAACACATTTACCGTTACGGATAGCAGATACAGAACCGCCGTTGCCCAGGTGGCAAGTGATGATGTTCAGCTCTTCAACCGGTTTGTTCAGTACTTTTGCCGCTTCCTGAGTGACGAAGAAGTGGCTGGTACCGTGTGCGCCGTAACGACGAACGCCGTGTTCTTTGTAGAGGCTGTACGGCAGAGCATAGAGGTAAGACTCTTCCGGCATAGTCTGATGGAACGCGGTGTCGAATACAGCCACGTTTTTGTCTTTCAGATTAGGGAAGGATTTCAGCGCTTCTGCGATACCGATCAGGTGAGCCGGGTTATGCAGCGGTGCGAAAGAGGCAGAATCTTTGATGCCCTGAATAACGGAATCATCGATAACCACAGAGCTGGTGTACTTCTCACCGCCGTGTACGATACGGTGACCAATAGCGGTCAATTGCGCAGACAATTCTGGTTTTTGTGCCAGAATAGTGTTAACGATAAAGTTCAGCGCTTCACTGTGAGCGGCGCCTGCACCTAAAGCCGCTTCTTGTTTACCGCCGTCCATTTTCCACTTGATACGTGCTTCTGGGAGATGGAAACATTCGGCTAAACCAGAGAGGTATTCTTCACCGTTTACTGCATCGATGATGGCAAATTTCAGTGAGGAGCTACCGCAGTTCAGAACCAGTACTAACTTACTCGACATGGAAGTACCTATTTATGATACGTGGCTAAAAAAACGTCAGGGAGTCATAGAGCGTAGCGCATGATGACACCGACGTTTATGATTAACATCATGCGCCATAGTCTTTTTGGGCACGATGGAATAAATACCTTTGAGTCTATGTCATTTTGCGTATTTTTCAGGCAATGGCATAATGTATGCCAATTTGACGACTCAATGATTTTGGACTACAGGCCTTACAGGCCGGCACAGGATACCTGAATGTGGGTATCAAAGACAAAATGTTTTGAACGATGTCCCTTATAGTTGTTGTTTTGCACAAATTTTTTAATTTTTATATGTGAAGTTGAGGTAACCGCCATGTCGACACCGGATAATCGCTCCGTCAATTTTTTTAGCTTGTTTCGCCGGGGGCAGCACTATGCAAAGACGTGGCCAATGGAAAAGCGCCTTGCGCCCGTGTTTGTTGAGAACCGCGTGATCCGCATGACGCGTTACGCGATCCGTTTTATGCCGCCTATCGCCGTCTTCACCTTATGTTGGCAAATTGCGTTAGGGGGGCAGTTGGGCCCGGCCGTAGCGACTGCGCTGTTTGCGCTTAGCCTGCCGATGCAGGGGATGTGGTGGCTGGGAAAACGTTCTGTAACGCCGCTGCCGCCTTCAATTCTCAATTGGTTCTACGAAGTTCGGGGTAAATTGCAAGAAGCTGGGCAGGCGCTCTCTCCGGTAGAAGGAAAGCCGGATTACCAGGCGCTGGCTGACACGCTTAAGCGCGCCTTCAAACAACTGGATAAAACTTTCCTTGATGATTTGTAATTGACCCCTGATTACGCATATAAAAGAAGGCACATGATGCCTTCTTTTTTTTCATCGCAGTAGTAGTGATACAGGAGTCCCAAATGGAAATGACCAACGCTCAACGTCTGATTTTGTCGAATCAGTACAAAATGATGACTATGCTCGATCCAACTAACGCCGAGCGTTATCGTCGTTTGCAGACGATTATTGAACGCGGTTACGGCTTGCAGATGCGTGAGCTGGATCGTGAGTTTGGTGAGCTGACGGAAGAAACCTGTCGTACGATTATCGATATTATGGAGATGTATCACGCATTACATGTGTCCTGGACTAATCTTAAGGATGCACAGGCTATTGATGAGCGTCGCGTGACCTTCCTCGGTTTTGACGCTGCAACGGAAGCCCGTTTCCTCGGGTATGTTCGTTTTATGGTCAATGTGGAAGGTCGTTACACCCACTTTGATGCGGGTACGCATGGCTTCAACGCCCAGACCCCAATGTGGGAAAAATATCAGCGTATGCTGAATGTTTGGCACTCTTGCCCGCGTCAGTATCACCTGAGCGCGAATGAAATTAACCAAATCATTAATGCCTGAGGGGGCGAGCGTGCAGTGCAAAGGTTTTCTGTTTGATCTGGATGGAACGCTGGTCGATTCCTTACCCGCAGTAGAGCGTGCGTGGTGCAACTGGGCCGATCGCTTCGGCCTCGATCACGCCGAGGTACTCGGCTTTATTCATGGTAAGCAGGCCATTACCTCCCTGCGACACTTTATGGTGGGCAAGTCTGAGGCAGAGATCGCCGCGGAATTTACCCGTCTGGAGCAGATCGAAGCGACGGAAACTGCCGGGATCACCGCGCTGCCGGGGGCTGTTGATTTACTCAACCATCTCAATAAAGCGGGTATTCCATGGGCGATTGTGACCTCCGGCTCCATGCCGGTCGCACGGGCGCGCCATCGTGTTGCTGGGCTTCCTGCTCCTGAAGTGTTTGTCACCGCCGAGCGGGTAAAGAGAGGGAAACCAGAACCAGACGCGTATCTGTTAGGCGCTCAGCTTCTGGGCCTGGCACCGCAGGAATGTGCAGTGGTGGAAGATGCCCCCGCCGGGGTGCTTTCAGGACTGGCGGCTGGGTGTCATGTCATCGCGGTTAACGCGCCAGCGGATACGCCGCGTCTGGACGAGGTGGATTTTTCGCTGACCAGTCTGGAGCATATTTCTGTGACCAAACAACCCAACGGAAATGTGGTCGTTATAAGAAATACCTGATCATGATTTAGCCCCAGATTGTTGGGGCTTTTTTATGGCAGAATCAGTCCATCCCTCTCATTTAACAAGGATATGTTGTGAACGGTGAATTGATATGGGTTCTCTCATTGCTGGCGATTGCCGTCGTCTTGTTTGCAACTGGCAGAGTGCGTATGGACGCGGTCGCTTTGCTGGTCATTATTGCCTTTGTTCTGAGTGGAACATTGAGCATCACAGAGGCTTTTTCCGGGTTCAGCGATCCTAACGTTATTTTGATAGCGGCTTTATTCATTATCGGCGACGGCCTGGTGCGTACCGGCGTGGCGACGGTAATGGGTGCCTGGCTGGTGAAGGTCGCCGGTAGTAGTGAAGTCAAAATGCTGGTGTTGCTGATGATAACCGTAGCCGGACTTGGTGCCTTCATGAGTTCGACCGGTGTGGTCGCCATCTTTATTCCGGTTGTCTTAAGCGTTTCCATGCGCATGCAAATCTCCCCCTCACGCCTGATGATGCCATTGAGCTTTGCCGGATTGATAAGCGGCATGATGACGCTGGTGGCAACGCCGCCGAACCTGGTCGTCAACAGTGAATTGTTACGTGAAGGACTTAACGGTTTTAGCTTTTTTAGCGTAACCCCACTGGGGCTGGTGGTGTTGGTTCTCGGCATAATTTATATGCTGGTGATGCGTTTTATGCTGAAAGGCGAAGACTCCGGGCTGCCGGGAGACGGCTGGAAGCGCCGGTCCTTTCGCGACCTGATTAAAGAATATCGCCTGACAGGACGTGCTCGTCGCCTGGCGATTCGCCCGGGTTCTCCCATGATTGGCCAACGTCTGGATGACCTGAAATTGCGTGAGCGCTACGGGGCAAACGTGATTGGTGTTGAACGCTGGCGGCGTTTTCGCCGCGTGATTGTTGATGTTAACGGGGTTTCTGAGTTCCGTGCCCGTGACGTATTGCTGATCGATATGTCAGCGGCCGACGTTGACCTGCGTGAATTTTGCAGCGAGCAACTGTTGGAGCCAATGGTGCTGCGCGGCGAATACTTCTCTGAGCAGGCGCTTGATGTGGGTATGGCCGAGATTTCATTGATCCCTGAATCGGAACTGATCGGCAAAACGGTACGGGAAATCGCCTTTCGCACACGTTATGGTCTGAATGTCGTCGGACTGAAGCGTGATGGTGCGGCGCTGGACCGGGCGGTCGTCAATGAGCCGCTGCTGATGGGCGATATTATTCTGGTGGTGGGTAACTGGAAACTCATCACTTTGTTGGGGCAAAAAGGGCGCGATTTCGTGGTGCTGAATATGCCCGTGGAAGTTAGTGAAGCCTCCCCGGCGCACAGCCAGGCGCCGCATGCGATTTTCTGTCTGGTGCTGATGGTTGCGTTAATGCTCACCGATGAAATTCCTAATACGGTTGCCGCGATTATCGCCTGTTTGCTGATGGGAAAATTCCGCTGCATCGATGCCGAAAGCGCCTATAAAGCCATTCACTGGCCAAGTATTATTTTGATTGTCGGAATGATGCCCTTTGCGCTGGCATTACAGAAAACGGGCGGTGTTGATCTGGTGGTTAAAGGGCTAATGGACGTTGGTGGAGGGTACGGCCCGTATATGATGCTGGGCTGCCTGTTTGTGCTGTGCGCGACCATTGGGTTATTTATCTCTAACACTGCGACGGCGGTACTGATGGCGCCGATTGCGCTGGCGGCAGCAAAGTCGATGGGCGTTTCGCCATATCCTTTTGCGATGGTGATTGCGATGGCGGCTTCCGCAGCCTTTATGACGCCAGTTTCTTCACCGGTAAACACACTGGTGCTCGGGCCGGGTAACTACAGCTTTAGCGATTTCGTAAAAATTGGCGTGCCGTTTACCATCATTGTGATGGTGGTGTGCGTGGTGATGATCCCGATGCTGTTTCCGTTTTGATTTTTATGTGCCGGATGGCGGCTAACGCCTTATCCGGCCTACAAAGGTAACGTTGTCGCAAACTTACAATGGAGAATCCTGACTGATTTCATCTAATGAGAGGTGAAAACTCGGGACGAACACGTCCATAAAGTAGTCCATCTCTTCGCTTCGTCGTGACTCCAGCGTTTTTTCCAGACGTGTTTTCGCCAGCAGAAATTCGTTGTTACCGGCGGAGAGTTCTTCCAGGCATTTCAGATACGCGCACAGGGCATCGGCCTGTTTAACAATCGACCTCTCTTCTTCGCTTAAGGCATGTTCATCAATGAGTGGCGCAAAAATATCGCGCAGCTCATCAGGAACCATATCGACCAGTTTTTGTTGGGCAATTTTCTCTATCGCTTTATATTCCTGAGCAATCTGCGAGTTAAAATATTTCACTGGGGTAGGGAGATCGCCGGTTAACACCTCTGACGCATCGTGATACATCGCCAGCAGGGCAATACGCTCAGCATTAACCTGACCACCAAATTTACGGTTTTTAATTGCGGCCAGCGCATGGGCAACCATGGCAACCTGCAGACTGTGTTCGGACACGTTTTCGGTGCGCACGTTGCGCATCAGCGGCCAGCGGTTAATGAGTTTCAGACGGGAGAGGTGGGCAAAAAAATGGCTCTGCTTCATAACGACCCTTACTCAGTGACTTCAGTAACGGTATTTTGCGCAGAGAGTGCTACCGGATGCAAACCCGGCAGCACTTTGCGTGGTTACAGCTGGCGATACCCTGACAGGAAACGCTCAAATTTACTCAGCGACATTTCGATATCGTCAATACGCGGTAGCGTGACGATGCGGAAATGATCCGGCCACGGCCAGTTGAATGCCGTCCCCTGGACCAGCAGTACTTTTTCCTGCAACAGGAAGTCGAGTACCATCTTCTGGTCGTCATGAATATTGAAGCGTTTAGCATCAATTTTCGGGAACATATACAGCGCACCGCGCGGTTTTACGCAAGAGACGCCGGGGATGTCATTAAGCAGTTCCCAGGCGCGGTTACGTTGCTCATACAGACGTCCGCCAGGCATGATGAATTCGCTGATGCTCTGATATCCACCCAGTGCGGTTTGAATGGCATGTTGTGCCGGAACGTTGGCACACAGGCGCATAGAAGCCAGCATCTCAAGGCCTTCGATATACCCTTTGGCATGTTTCTTCGGTCCGTTCAGTACCATCCAGCCCTGGCGGAAACCGGCAACACGATAGGTTTTTGACAGGCCGTTAAAGGTAATAGTCAGCAGGTCAGGGGCCATTGCCGCAATTGAGTGGTGCTCGGCGTCATCGTAAAGAATTTTGTCGTAAATCTCGTCCGCAAAGATGATGAGATTGTTTTGGCGGGCAATCTCAACAATCTCCATCAGCAGCTCTTTAGAATACACCGCGCCAGTAGGGTTGTTTGGGTTGATGATGACGATCCCACGGGTACGCGGCGTAATTTTGGCGCGGATATCATCCAGGTCCGGGAACCAGTCTGACGATTCGTCACACAGGTAGTGCACGGCATTACCACCAGAGAGCGAAACCGCCGCTGTCCACAGTGGATAATCAGGTGCAGGAACCAGCATTTCGTCCCCACTGTTTAGCAATGCCTGCATGGCCTGCACAATCAATTCAGATACGCCGTTACCGATATAGATATCTTCCACGGTTACGTCGCGCATCCCACGGGCCTGGTAATGCTGCATGATTGCTTTGCGGGCTGAATAAAGGCCTTTGGAATCGCAATATCCTTGCGCAGTTGGCAAATTGCGGATCACATCCACCAAAATTTCATCTGGCGCTTCAAACCCGAAAGGCGCAGGGTTGCCGATGTTCAGTTTCAGAACTTTGTTGCCTTCTTCTTCCAGGCGCTTTGCTTCCTTCAGAACCGGGCCGCGAATGTCATAACAGACGTTTTCTAATTTGCTGGATTTTTCAATGGGGGACATGAACGTTGACCTTTTTAGCTGTGAATGCCACTCCCTGCCGTGGAAGTCAGCCCAGCACAATGTACTCCCACGACGGTGAGTTTTGAAGGTCTCTAGTAGAAGATTTTGGAAAGTAGGAGGGTTATAATTCACTGTTAATAACTAAATAATATGATTTTTGTAGAGTGATAATCTGGGTTGTTGTGTTTTTAGTGGTTTATATTTTGCTTTGTTAGTGTTGGTATGGTGATTTGTCTGGCCTAAAAAAGTTAGGCCTGTAAAGAAAAAGGTAGCCGAGATCTCAGCTGAATGGCGTATTTCGAAAATACTGAGGTTTTGCCTGCGAAATCTGTTATCGGTCTGATCCCTGCGTGATGCGGTGTGAATCCATTGTTAAGCATAATTAATGAATTGAGAGATTCTTAATTAATTATTATTTATTATTTAAACGACATCAAATTGAGTGGGCCAATAATACGAAAACCGTTGCGCTGACATAACACCAATTTGCCCGGAATTATTCGCGATAACACTTATAAATATAGTGGTTTTAGGTTAAGATAACTCCTATGAAATGGTGTGTAGTACGAATTTTACGATAATTCAAATGTTTGTTGGTTGTTCCTAACATCCTGAAAAGTTAGTTTTTAATGTGTAAATTATTGTTCGTTAACTATTTTTTAAATTTACAAAATTTACATGTTTCCCATTAGTCAGAATCATCCAGCAGCTAAAAATACGGCTCTTTCTCGTTGCTATATTCCGATGAATATCACGGGTATTAAAATAGCTCAGAAAGAGAATTGTTTCGTTTGTTAAACCAAATACATCCTTATTTTCACTTGGTTACACTAAGCGAAACTGAAGGGAGGCACATTACAAATGGAGTTGTTTGATTCTGAATGCACAGCATTAACCCGGTATGACCCGCGAGTAAGTGAAAAACTATGATAAATGCAAATCGTCCGATAATTAACCTCGACCTCGATCTGCTGAGAACCTTTGTTGCTGTTGCCGACCTGAATACCTTTGCGGCTGCGGCAGCTGCGGTATGTCGAACTCAGTCTGCGGTAAGTCAGCAAATGCAGCGTCTTGAACAACTTGTGGGGAAAGAGTTGTTCGCGCGCCATGGACGCAACAAACTGCTGACCGAACATGGTATCCAGTTGTTGGGTTACGCCAGGAAAATACTGCGATTTAATGATGAGGCATGCTCATCATTGATGTTTAACAATCTTCAGGGGGTGTTAACTATCGGTGCTTCTGATGAATCCGCCGATACCATACTCCCTTTTCTGCTTAACCGTATAAGTTCGGTTTATCCGAAACTTGCACTGGATGTAAGAGTGAAACGCAATGCCTACATGGTGGAGATGCTTAAGTCGCAAGAAGTGGATTTAGTGGTCACCACTAACCGACCTGGCGATTTTGAGTGCCTGAATTTGCGGACTTCACCGACGCACTGGTATTGCGCAGCCGAATATATCCTGCAAAAAGGGGAACCGGTGCCGTTAGTTCTGCTGGACGATCCCAGCCCGTTTCGCGATATCGTGCTGGCGACGTTGAATGCAGCACAGATCCCGTGGCATCTGGCCTATGTCGCTTCAACATTGCCTGCGGTCCGCGCGGCGGTAAAAGCAGGGCTGGGCGTTACTGCCCGTCCTGTCGAAATGATGAGCCCTGATTTACGCGTACTGGGTGCGGCAGACGGATTGCCACCTCTGCCTGATACCGAGTATCTGCTGTGCAGCGATCCGGCCACGCAAAATGAATTAGCTCAGGTTATCTTTAAGTCGATGCAGACATATCAAAATCCTTGGCAATACAATCAGTTTACCCCTGAAGGGGGAGATGACTCGCTGATTGTTGAAGGCGACTTTGAGTAAAGCGTCACAAAAAAACGTTTTAAAATGTAAGTGTAAAAAAGAGCCACTGATGATGAAAAAACATCCAGCGGCTCTTTTTTTATGCAAATATTACTGCTTTCTGTTCATTCATATACTAAAACTTAACAAAATCAGCAGGTAAAAAAACTGACTGACAATAGGATGAAAAATAATCAGCTGAGTTGTTAAATGTTTCCATGTTAAAAAACTAGAGAAATTGTTGCTGTTTTTTATGGTGAATTAACAAAAGCGTGTCACAGATCAAGAAAATACTCCCATTTAGGGGGAGGCATCTGGGTGAATTCCTGTCAAAATAAACGTGTATTATCTTTTTTACTTCACTACGGACACGATTCAACAACATTAAAAATGACCGATGATGCAATCGAAATAGGTCTAAAGAGCACTTTATGTTAATGAAGTTGGAACAGTGTAAAATAATGTGAGGAAACTTTTGTTAAAGTTGACAAAAGGTTATAGAAAGGAGTAAAAAACCCCATCAATTAGCTGTATAAAATGATTTTTCACAGTGATTGTAAGGTTTTTTTTATTCCTCCCCATGAATCGATGTGGCGTTCATCTGCCGAAAAGAGCAGAGAATTTGGCGCTACTTTTGATGAGTAAGCAATGAGTATGTCAACATCCACTGAAATCATCGCTCATCACTGGGCATTCGCTATCTTTCTTATCGTTGCCATTGGCCTGTGCTGCCTGATGCTCGTCGGCGGCTGGTTTTTAGGGGGTCGCGCACGCGCGAGATCTAAAAACGTGCCGTTTGAATCAGGTATCGACTCGGTCGGCACCGCCCGCCTGCGCCTGTCTGCCAAGTTTTATCTGGTAGCCATGTTCTTCGTTATCTTCGACGTTGAAGCGCTGTATCTGTTCGCATGGTCAACTTCTATCCGTGAAAGCGGCTGGATTGGCTTTGTGGAAGCTGCAATTTTTATTTTTGTGTTACTGGCAGGTCTGGTTTATCTGGTGCGTATTGGCGCGCTGGACTGGACGCCCGCGCGTTCACGCCGCGAGCGTATGAACCCGGAAACGAACA